>ERZ836877.957-NODE-957-length-46814-cov-19.671272_pt1 | contig 46814 bp, 34 predicted proteins | sample MGYA00519469_ERZ836877 | MGnify/ENA primary metagenome ERZ836877 (study PRJEB31850, sample SAMEA3708809) | human gut metagenome | biome: human gut; feature: human-associated habitat; material: faeces | place: China | collected 2014 ...
ACTTTACAGCTTCTAAGGCGGTATGAAAGTGTCAACGAACATCTGATATACGATAACTACTTACTACTGATAATTGATATTCAATCAATGAAAAAGAATCTTTTTTCATGGTTGGCGATACTTGCAGCCGCCTTCATCGCCCGGAGTGCCGCGGCCCAGGAGACAGCCGTGAAGACCAACCTCCTCTACGATGCCACCACTACTCCCAACATCGGAGTAGAGGTGGGCATCGGGAAAAAGTCGACCGTCAACCTGGTCTACGGCCTCAACGCGTGGACTTTCCACTCCGCCTCGAAAGGCGACCGGAAAGCCAAGCACTGGGTGCTCATGCCCGAATACAGATGGTGGACCTGCTCCAAATTCAACGGTCATTTCTTCGGCGTGCACGCCATGGGGGGCCAGTTTAACGCCGCGCGCGTCGACCTCCCCATCCCCGGATTCTTCTTCTCCGGCGACAACATCGCCAAAGGGGCGAAAGACTACCGCTACCAGGGATCGTTCGCCGGCATCGGCGCCACCTACGGCTACCAGTGGATACTCTCACGCCATTTCAACATAGAGGCGGAGATCGGAGTGGGCTACAACCACGTGTGGTATGACAAATATCCCTGCTACGAATGCGGCTCCAAGATAGCCGACGGAGGCTCCAACTATCTCGGCGTCACCAAACTGGGCATATCGTTACTTTACATCTTCTAAGCATCCGGACAGAATGAAAACGATCTATACAGCAATAGCCCTCCTCGCCTGCACGGCGACTGCGGGGAGGGCCGCCGCAGAGGAGCGGGCCACGCGTGTGGCCGCGGAAAACGTGTCTGTAGCCACGGCCGACGGCTCCCTCAACATCAGCGCCGACTTCGTGCTCGACAGTCTCTCGCTCCGCTCCAACAGCCAGATATTCATCACCCCCGTGGTGCGCGGAGGCGCCGGCGAGGAGACGGTGCTCCCCTCGCTGCTCGTCAGCGGCCGCAACATGCACTACGCCTATGAGCGCGGATCGCTTAGAGGCTTCGACGACATCCGGCGCCACGACATCCTCCGCGAGGTGCGCCGCGACAACGGGCGCCCGCAACGTGTGGCCTACCTCACCTCCACCCCGCTTCAGAAATGGATGCGGCTCGCCGACGTCCGCGTGGCCTTTGTCTACGACTCCTGCGGATGCGGAGTGGCCGGGGCCCCGGTGATAGCCGACGAGATACCCCTCAACCTCAATCCCGCCAAGGAGATGCGCAAGGTGATGCAGACTCCCGCGGTGACGGAGCTCCCCGTGGAGATCCACGAAGGCCGCGCACGCGTGCAGTTTGAGGTAGACCGCACGGAACTGCATGCCGAGCCTTACGTCTGCCGCAACGGCCAGCGCATCGACAACCGCGCGCAGCTCAAGATGATCGACGATTCCGTGAAATACGCGCTGACCGACCCCAACGTGGAGATCGCCGGCATCGACATCTGCGGCTACGCCTCGCCTGAGTCGCCCTACCTGCACAATGAATATCTCGCCACCAACCGCTCACGCGCCCTGGCCGAGTATCTCGCCGACCGCTACCATCTCCCCCGCGAGAAGTGCACCTACTCCTCAGTCCCGGAGAACTGGAAAGAGTTCCGCGAGCAGGTCGTGGAAAGCAAGGAGATCACCGATCGTCAGCGCACCGACCTTCTCGAGCTCATCGACCGTCCGGTCTACGGCCCGAGCGACTACGACGCCAAGGAGAAGGAGCTGAAGACCTCTCCGAAGTTCGCCGAGCTTTACCGCACGAAGATACTTCCGCAGTGGTTCCCGCGTCTGCGCGCCACCACCTTCGCCATCAGCACGCACCTCAGGCCGATGAGCGATCAGCAACTGGCCAAGATCATAGAGACCACGCCTGAGAAGATGTCGCTCAACCAGATGTTCCGCGTGGCGCGTCTCTATCCGGAGGGCAGCGACGAGTTCAACCGCGTGATCGACATTACCTTGCGGCATTATCCCGACAGCGAGACGGCCAACCTCAACGCGGCCGCGGCCTATGCCGCGCGCGGCGACTACGACCGCGCCCAGCAGCTCCTCGCCAAGGCCGGCGACTCTCCCGAGGCCTGGAACCTCCGAGGCATCATCCTCACAAGCAAGGGTGAGTTCGAACAGGCCGCGGAATGCTTCCGGAAAGCCGGCAACCTCCCCGAAGCCGCCAAGAACCTCAACTTCCTGAAATGACACATCTGCCAAAGGGAAGGCAAATACCTCCTCTCTGACTGCGACACCATACAATACTGAAATCTAAACAAGAAAACAACCAAACATTTACTACTTATATGAAACTTAAACAAATTCTTCTCGGAGCTTTGCCGGCCCTTCTTCTCACGGCCTGCTCCAACGATAACGTTCCCGAAAACAGGGAGCCCAACATCGAGAGCGGTGACGGCAAATACATGGCCGTCAGCATAAAACTGCCTACCATACCTTCTACACGTGCGGCCAACGACAATTTCGACGACGGAACAGCAAACGAATATAAGGTGTTCAACGGATGTCTTGTAATCTTCAAAGGCACGAGTGAAGCTAACGCCACTTTCGGCGCGGCCTACGACTTGCAGGCCCTCAATCCAACAGAGGATGCAGATAAAGACAACATCACCACATCTTTCCTCAAGTCAGTTCAGCTCAACAACCTTACTTACCAGGAGTCGGACAACCTCTATGCTTTTGTCATGCTGAACTACAAGAGCATAGCGGAGGTGAAGGAAAGTAACGGTCTTCAGATCATCGGTCAGGCTTCTCCTCTGACAAAGGGGACTACCAAATTCGCCGAGGCTTTCCTGCAGACAACGTCAAATAGTTTCTATGCCGGGAGCGGTACCGGAGCATACAGATTCTTCATGTGCAATGCTCCTTTGGCCAACAAACCGGGAGGCACAACAAATCCTTCCTCTCCGACAATCACGACTCTCGTCCTTCTCGACAAAACGAAAATAAAGCCTTCAAAAACAGAAGCTGAGGAAAATGTGGCAGGTTCCGTCAATGTGGAGAGAGGTGTTGCAAAGGCCTCACTTAAATGGGAACAAACAGGATTCGACTCTTCCTCTAAAGTAGCGACAACCGACAAAAAGGCTATTTCATTCTCGTTTATCGGATGGGCTCTTGATGTAAAAGAAAATACATCTTATATCATGAGAAAAGTAACAGATGCCGACTGGTGGGCCTATACAAATTCACATCTCTCATCACCCAACTATCGCTTCGTAGGATCAGCTAAGATCGGAACAACAACCATTCAACCGGAGCAGAATCTCTACCGCACGTACTGGTGCTACGATCCCCATTACAATACAGATCTCGACTATACTCCGATTGCAACTCCCACCAAGGGGAAAAACTATTTAAGCAAAGAGAATCCCCTCTATTGCTACGAAAACACCTTCGATATCGCCCATCAGAATTACAAGAATACCACACGTGCAGTATTCCAGGTAACTTTGAAATTTGATGGTGTAGATGAAGGAACCACATTCTATGTGCTTGACAAGGACGAAAGCAAGATTTATACTGATCTGACAGCTGTGGAATCTTATCCACGCAATACCATAATCGGTTCTCAACTTGTTTTGGAGACACTACGGGAAGCTTTAAAGCCTGGACAGACCCTTACGACTGAACAAATCACTTATCTTTTGAATATCACATTCACCCGTAATGCAGCTACAGGCATAAGATCTGTTTCTTCTGTCAGCTTCAAAGAAATCAAGACATTAGCAAGTGAATACAAAGATAAATTCGCTGAACAACCGACCTTCGAAGGAAAAGATAACACCCTCGCGGCCCTTATATCGGATGCCAACTCATATGTGATAGAAGAATATGAAAATGGCAACTCATATTACGATCTTCGCTTCATGCATTTCGCCGGAACCGGCGATGCAGATCTCGCGCCGCTGCCGTCAACATTCAATGACAGTGAAATATCAGACACACAAGCAGCATATGGCTCCAATCCCGGGAATTATCTCGGACGCTACGGCATGGTGCGCAATAACTGGTATGATATCGAGGTAGGAAAAGTGGTAAAACTTGGCTCACCCGTAATTCCGGACGCCAATGTAGAGACCTCTGACGACAACAATGTCAAGGAAAAACATCTTGCCTTCAAGATCAACGTCCTCTCCTGGGCAAAGCGTACTCAGAAAGTGGATTTCTGATCAAGAATCCGCAATCCCCAATTAGCAAATCCCTGAAATCAGTAATCACAATTACTGATTTCTAATCACAAATTGCTAATTGCTCCAGCCACACGGCTGTTTCCGGGCCGTTCCCGGAAAAGCATGGAGGCCGTGAAACGCCTCCATGCCACCAATCAAAATCAAGCATAAATGAATCGCTTTTCAAATACTCTCCTGCGCTGTCTCGCTGCGACAGCCCTGACAATGTCCATAGCATCTTGCACCATGATTCAGGATAGCGTCGACGACTGTCCCCAGGGACTGTACGTGCGTTTCGTGTATGATTACAATACGCAGCGCGCCGACATGTTCAAGGATCATGTCGGCCACGTCACCCTCTATCTCTACGACGAACAGGGCAACCTCGCCGCCTCCAGAAGCGTCTCCAACACTCCGGCCGACGCTCCCCTCTCAGTCTACGGTTACGCCATGCATTTCACACCCGCAGAACTCAAGCCGGGGCGCTACCGCCTGCAGGCCGTGGCCATGCAGCGTGACTGGGAAGAGTCTGCGGCAACTCCCGGTGCTAAGTACCGCCGAAATACCCCTGCCTCTCATGAGGATCTGGCCGTGGCGCTCGACCGTGCTCAGGAGTTCTGTCCCGGCACGCAGCACTATGCTGTGAGCGATGAGGCCCCACTCGACACTCTTTGGCACACCCTCAAAGTATCGGCATACCTTCCCCAGGACGGCATCACCGTGCCACCGATGCACCGTACACGGCCTCCATACTCCGTATATCCCCTCGACGACCAGATGGTGGAGGTGACCGACAACCATGCCACCTATGCCACCGTGTCGCTCATTCGCGACACCAAGCATCTGAACATCACCCTCCGCGAACTCGACGAACCTGCGGCTGTCAGCGCCGACAAATACGTGGTCAGGCTACTTGACAACAACCGCTATCTCGCCCATGACAACGAGGTTGTGACCACCGACTCGCTCCATTACAGCCCTTATGCATCATGGACAAGCCGGTTCCTCTCCGACGGCACAATGGAGGTGGAGACCATCCACAAAGGGCAGACGGGTGTCATGCCGGCAGCACAGGCTACTCGCGATGGTCAGCCGGAGGTGGTGCAGCGCACGGCCCACTACAATCTGATGTTCAACCGCCTTATCTACAACGGCAGCGACAATGCCGACAACGCCATACTCCAGATCTCAAACAAGGAGACCGGCGCCGTGGTGGCACACATCAACCTCCCATCCATGCTCTCTCAGGGGCGCATGGCCTACGAACTTTACAATTACGGACACCAGGAATACCTCGACCGCGAATATGACTACCATCTCGACTTCTTCCTGAAGGGCGACAAATGGCTTTACTGCGACATCGTGATCAATGTTCTCTCCTGGTCTAAACGCACGCAAAATGTGGATTTCTAAGTTATTACCTTTCATATTTGCGCTTCTGTCGGCGGCTCTGCTCTCGTGGGGATGCAGAGCCGATATGTCGGATGACCCGGGTGTCGCCGAAGATGCCGCGCCATATCTCCGGCTTACCCTCCATTTTGAGGACGGCGCCGACACCCGTAGCAACCCAACCGGAGGAGAGGATGGTGATGGCCGTGAACATGCCCAGGTCAGGGAGTCCCGGATCACGTCGCTCCATCTACTCTTCTACAATTCCGGAAGCGATGACGCTATCAACGGGGATGGGAATGAAGACATAAAATACAGCCTCTATCTGCGGGATGAGCAGCTGACAGAGATATTCAATAAAGAAAACGACAAGCGAGACGGCTATTACCTGATTCCCCTCAAAGGATACAGACCGGAAGAAAACGACCGCGTGCTGGTGTTCGCCAATGGCCGCCCGGGAGAATTCAATGATGCGACGAAAATAAGCGTCCTTAGAGACAAGAAACCTTCCGCAACCTGGAGCGGTAATAAGGTAAATGAGTCATCCAACTTCTCCATGGCTACTGCAAGAAGCGGAAACGAAGTCAATGCCATGGTCGACGGTAAGATCTATTTCGAACTAAATGGTAACAAAGTTGCCGGCACGAAAGAGGATCCATTCTATATCTCCGCCACAATCGAGAGGACTGCCGCGAGAATAGATTTCTGGTATCCACAAGGTAACAAAAAAGCTGACAATGAATTTGTGTACACTGTTGGCGAAAAAATAGCCAATGTGCATATCACACATATCCGTCCGGTAAATGCCATGACACAACCGTCATGGTATTTCAAGAGAGTGACCACAAGTCTCACCGACAAGACTCTGTTATACTGCAAGCCGGAAACACCTGTCAATGGCATGCCCGGCAACTTCGTGGTGGAACCGAACACCAAGAAAAAGCCCGGCGGAAGTATCGCTGCGGATGCAACAGATCTTTCAGGATGGTTTGGCGATTCGCAAGCACAAAATGTAAAAGCCGATTTTTTCTCCGAATCTTATTCCGTTGCCAATCTCATCACCAATGGAGAGACTCTCCCAATGGATGCAAACGGGAATCTTGTTACAAGCGGAGACTGGGAATCTCTCATTCTGGCATACACCAACGAGAACACGATGTTTGGTAAGGATTTCGCCAACGCCACCGACTATCTTACAGGACTCGCTTTCAAAGCCGTCTACCATCCTGTCATGGTCTATAACGGATATGATTCAACCAACAGCACTGATCCTCTGACGCAGGATAATAAATACCAGTATGGCCAGACCTTCTGGCGCGTATCGCCCACCGATCAGACTTTGAGTGAGGCGGCCAGCAAATACTTCTCGAATGAAGAGGCTGCGAATGCCTACAAAGCAGCGAATCCTCAGCTCAACGGCATAATCACAAAGTATGATGGCGGCGTATGCTACTATAACATGTGGATACGCCATGCCAACTATGATAACCCGGCTCCGGATCCACAGGATTTCTTTGAGATGGAATATGCCATAGTCCGTAACAATATCTACCGCATAGGGGTGACATTCAGCGGACCGGGAAATCCCGAACCAAGTATCGCCGAACCTCATCACATACAGTCACGCATATTTGTCAGGAAATGGAACCTGCGCGTGCATTCTCCAATCATAATGTAGCAAGACAATGACAATGAAAATATCGATACTAAGACATACTCTCATACTGCCGTTGCTACTGGCCATGGCATGTTCCGACAACGCCGACTCCCCCGATCCTCAGGAGCCGGCTTCTGTAGGTTTCAGGATAAGCACCCGCGCAGGCGCCGACCCCGGCTCTCCCGAAGATCCGGCTGATGCCAATGAGAAGATCAATTCATATAAGATCTTCTTGGTTGACAAACAAAACAAGGTGAGGACTATCGTGGAGAAAAACCTCGGTCAGGCGGTAGAGGAAGACCGTTTCACGGCCAATGTGCCTCCCGGCACCTACAATTTCTATGCATTCGCCAACATCACTGATGCTCAGATAGCGAATCTCGAGGTGCCGGGAGATCCGGAAACAACAAATACCATCCAATCATTTTTCAAACTAAAACAGGCTGACATTACAGATAACTTCACTTCTTCACCTACATTCGAGACATTAGGTAAAGTTGTCTGGAAAAACCTTGAAAATGGATTTACCGGCCAGATCCCCATGAGCGGTTTCCTTCAGGGAGTGACTGTTACAGGTAAAGTGGAGGAATCTTTCTCAATCGAGGTGGTGCGAATGCTCGCCAAGATGGAATTTCAGTTTTCCGCCCCAAAAGCCGTTGTTCCTGTCACGATAAAGGAAGTTACTGTCCACGGTCTCTCACAAGGAAATGTCCCCTTCATGCCGAATTATGATATTCTCGGCAAATCAGCCCCGACCATCCTCACGGGAGTCGCAGCTGAAGACTTCTCATTCAATAACCTTTCCATATCTCCGGATCTTGGACAGAACAATGGCATCTCAACAGACACAAAGTATCTCCGCGAATCAGTTGCAAGCCATCCTTCGGGAGGATATCTGATAAGCGTAATAATGGATCGCGGTCCCGTGGGTGAAAGCGGCGAAAAAGCCGAAGATATCCGTCAGTATGCCATTGCCGACGAACTCAAGTACATCAACCGCAATGACCATATCGTCATCCCCATTCAGATAACCGACTGGATCCTCGATATCGATGTACACTTTTACCCCCCGATCGGAGGTTATCCTGCAGTCATCAAAGAAAAGAAAAACGATGAGTATTACATCACCTTCGGCACCCAGGGAGCTTTTGAGATCACTGTAAGCGTCAGGAATGCCGCTCCCGGATCGCCTGTACTGTCAAAAGACAGTTATGAAATAACGGTAGGCACACCTTCGGGAGATAATATATTCACAAAAGTTCCGGGCACCGACAAAAAAACAGGCGAGATTCTCGGCGAAGTAAGCACTGCGGAAGGCATAGCCAAGGTGTCACTGACAATTCAGATAAAAAAAGATGGTGGCAGCTATGAGGCAACCTCCCGCAACCTCTACATAATACGCAAGAACTAATAAGGAAACTCAATACAAGCACTACATGAACAGCCATATATCACGAAAAATCCGGCATGCCGCAACCAAGGCATGCCTATTCCTGTCTATGATCCTTTCCCCGATGTCGCTGACGGCTCGGGAGGAACTTATCAAGAGTGCCGAACAACTCTCGTCAAACCAACCAGACGGGCTTGCGAACCTCATAGATAAGAACGTTGACACATCATGGACTTCGCAGACAGGAAATAATTTGCAAGATGACCAATACATTATCGTCAAACTCAATGAAGATCTTGAGCTTAATGATAACGAGTGTATAGTGGTTTATACTCAGCGCCATAAGATCGATGAAGGGCCTTCACCGACAACTTTCAGAATAGAGGTAAGTGAATCAGACAGTGATGAAGACTGGAAGACCTGGGCACATGCCTACCTTCTTTACCGTGGTAAAAGCTCCAAGGAATACTCCGCGCGTCTTACAAAGCAATCCGATAATACCTTCACAAAAATAAAACGCCTGAAATTTACAGTCACGGCCAACAATACCCGCGTGCGTAATACCAACACGGGAGCACGAGCCATGACTATGGCTGAATTCCAGATCTTCAAACTTGGCAAGACTGAACAATATGATTCCAGCATAGGTCTTATCGACCGACTGCACTTAAAGACGGACTACAGTCTTAATTACTGGGACTGGACTTATGAACATACCCAAGGCATCTTAAATGATGCAAATAAAATTACCGGCTGGGAAGGTTACGGTCCAGACGGGAAATGGACCTCGGATCAAACCATTTTGGAAAAGGACAGCATTCAAATGCCCGACATGTCATTTATTACTCTTGACAAGAGTCAGCAACGTCAGCGCACGCACGTAACCGAACATGAGCTCTATGCCATACCTGGCGACGCCATAGCATTGTATCCCTATTATCAGCTTGCAGGCAGCGACAATTATTATGAGAATTTCTCGCACTGGTATGACTACAATAATGGAGGACGCATAACAGGCACAAACGCCGTGGGAAATGACTTCGAACTTCTCGACTTCCTTATTGATCCTTCAAGAATCATAAAAGGGAATAATTTCGGATATATAGGCGGTAAGTCAATGAAAGGTATCAAAAGAAACTATCAGAACACACCTGCTGTTGAAGTTAATACCCCAGGCAAGTATGTCGCATTTGTAAATCGGGTGAATCAAGGTGAGGCATACCTCAATATGAATATCGTTGCAGACCTCGACTTTACAGGTGTAAATAATATCCCTATGCTTGGTTCCTCCTCGCATCCCTATCGAGGCACTATAAACGGAAACGGCCATACAATAAAAAACATGAGCATAACTCACACAGACACAGACGGCGTCGGACTTGTGGCTTATGGTGGGGAAGGTCTTCATGTAAGAGACCTGATTATTGATACATCATGCCATTTCACAGGAATGGAACGTGTCGCTTTGGTAGCAATGACCAACCCTGGCACTGGGGTTATCAGGTTTTCCAATGTCGCAGTTCTTGCTACCATAGAAGCTACGGGAAGGAAAGAGGATAAGGACAAAGATATTACCGCAGTAGACGCAATAAATGCAGCAGGATTCCAGGCATGCCATATATCCGGTAATGGCTCATACCAATTCGAGAACTGTTATTTCGGAGGCACTGTAATAGGGACTAAAGACTGCGGGGCTTTTTCAGGTTGGCTTGGAAGCAACGGCAATCATCAATTCCATAATTGCTACAGCAATGGGACAATATTCGGTAATGGCAGCTGGAGCAATACCCTCGCTGTAACAGGGCAAACAGGAGGAAATTTAACGAAAATGTTCAGCAATTGCTATTCATCTTATGAAAAGGATACTGTAATAATCGCTGACAAAATAGGAGATGATTTCAATCTGGATGCATTCAAAGGAAACACGAATATTATAAACATATACTCCGTTAAAGAATATCTTGCATTTGTAGATCGCGTAAATAAGGGGGAGACATCTCTTGTTATGCATATAAAGGCAGATCTTGATTTCAGCGGTCAAACTGCCTCACCAATGGGGTCAGAGGCATCACCTTTTGTCGGAAAGATTTACGGCAATGGGCATTCCATCAAGAATCTTAATATTTCCAACACAGAAGCCGACTGCATCGGCATGATCGGTTATGCTGGTGCGGGATTTTATATTTCTGATCTGACTTTTGATGAAAATTGTCACTTTGAAGGAAAAAACTACGTCGGGATTGTAGGTGCGACAAACCATAGTAAAGCCGACAGTAGTGTGGAATTCAATAATATCCGAATATATGGCAGCTCTTTTGCTCATGGGATAAATGCAGGAGGCATACATGGTTGTGAATATAATGGGGATGGAGTGATAATCTTCAAGAATTGCTATTCCGGAGGCATTGTCACAGGTGGTTCTGAAAGCGCTGCCCTATCCGGATGGATAGGTAACAATCCCGACAGCAGGATAATCAATTGCATCTCTACAGCCACGTTGTCGGGCAAAGATAATGTAAATGGTAGCGAACTCGCAAGAATGAGTGCAGAAATTGAGGATAAAGAAGCTATCCATATTAATTGCTATGCCAAAACTCCTAAATTAGAATGGGGTATAGTGCAATTGCCTGAGGGAACTGATAAAACCAATATATCTGGTTTTGAAGATAACATATATAACTCTGAACAGATAGATTTAAGACAGTCAGATGGTGCTGTTGCCACATTTTTCTATCCACGAAATCCTTATGAGGGGGAAGGTATACTAAAGCCCCTTCCTTTACCTGATGGACAAACAGAATATGTCATAGCCGCGGATTTCAGCCAGACATTCGATGCATCAAAAAATATGAATAATGCCGGTAAGAATTTCATTGAACCGATCATCGCGTTCAGGCATATATTCCGGATAAAGGATGGTGTGACATTCGCTAAGGAATTTTCCGGTTCAAAAGAGAAAAATGAGGAATACGTGCGTAAACACATGCATCATGTCACAGCACGTGCCGGGAAACCCTTCCAGATACGTTTTGATTCCCCCATCCCGGCAGAGGGAACAACCCGTTCGAAATACTATTATAAGATCAGCGAAACTGACTATCGTCGCGTATGCACTATGGATATTGTCGTAATGGATGCAGATACCAGAAAGGTTGATCCAGATATGCACTTTAAGAAAGACGGAGTCTTCAACGGTCAAGGTACTCGCTCCATCGACGGCATAACCTATCAGATCTGCGGAGGCGGAGGCACATATTACCGTATGCTAAAATGCGACAATCCCAAACCCGGTCGATATATTGTCCAGCTTATAGGAAATGATATAAATGGAGATCGCATAAAAATCTGTGACAATTCAGGCGCCGACCTGATAGTGATGGAATATATGATCACCTTCCTTCCGGAGACCGGTGCGTCATTTATCACAGAGGAGACTTTAGCTCAGGAGCAATACCGCCATCATCGCAGTGAGTATCTCGAAGAACAGTTTGGCTCCCCGGCTGCCGTCGTGAATTTCGATAATTACCGTCATCTCATAGGTATAGCAAATCAAGATTTATATCTAAAGAAAGTAACCGACTGCGCAAGTGGCGGCGATGCAACCTGCACCACGGGGGACAATGATGCCTATTATTTCAAATGGCCTGCCGCATGGGATAAGTCGACGTATGCTTTCGGTTACAACAGCCGACGCGATTACAATATGTATATGATCACCAACAGCAGCAAGACTACTCCTTACCACTCCGGAGTTCATGCCAATAACCAAAACCACCTTCTTTATGACCGACTCTATTACGACACCAACAAAGAGGGATATGAAGGAGAACCGGAGCGGGGCTTTTTCTATTATGTCAATGCATCTACCGATCCGGGAGTGATGGCAAGGCTTAGAATAAATGATCTCTGCCTGGGAAGTACGCTATACGTATCAGCCTGGGTTGCTGAGTTTTCTCAGGCTACCGAAAAAGCGAATGTCTCTTTCAACTTTATAGCGGTACTCAAAGATGATAAAGGAGGCACAAGAGTTCCTCTTCATTCCTTCATCACGGGATACGTACCCGATAATGACCACTGTGGAAAATGGATGCACGTTTATTATTCATTCATCCCGAGCTATGGCGATACAGGCATATCATCAGAAGATGTGGATCATTACGAACTCGAACTCGACAACAACTGTACGAGTTCTAACGGTGCTGATTATGCCATCGACGACATACGCGTGTATGTCGCCCGTCCTAATGTATATGCAACGCAGCTCACCGAGGTTTGCGATGAAAACACCAACAATGTGACCATACGTCTTGAGGCATCTTTCCAAATGCTCCTCGAAACGCTTGGTCTGGAGGAAGCTTCAGTCGAGAGCAATCAAAAAGATATAGAATTATTCTATACAGTTTTTGACAAAAAGAAATTCGATTCGTTATACAAGAAAGAACAAGCCAACGGAGAGAAAGCATACAACAACTCTGTCCTCACATATAATTACGACGGAAATGGTGAAAAAACATACGGAAAGATAACTTTCAAAACATTCTACCAAAATAATCCAGATTATAGAGAGGAGGCAGAAATAGGAAAGGCTTACCGCATGACTGACAATGCCACAAATGAACGTCTGATAGTTTTCCATACCATACCGGTTAACGAGAACGTTTCCAAAGGAGGCGAATATACAGTCGTATTTTATACCCGGGATCCAATTAACACATCAGCAGGAGGGTCATCGGGCGAGTGGTATCCTAAATACCAAGACTACGACCCTCTCGGAGATTGTGCGAAGAAAGCCAATTTCCGTATCAAGACATCAGGTATCATCAAGATTGATGGCATGATCGTGCAGGACGCTGATCAGATCAAGGTCTGCGAGAATATGTCGCCGGTTGTACAGATCAACCTGTATGGCAAGACTGGCGACGGTTCTATCGGAGAGATTGAGAAAAACGCCTATTTCGACTGGTTTGACGGTTCGTTTGATGACTATAAAAAAGTATTTGTCACAGACAAGGATGGCAATATCCTGAAATACAAAGTAACGGGCGAGAACAACACAGAGAGGGTGGAAGATATGCCCCTATCTTTTGCTCTTGCAAAATTCAGGGCTGCTTATCCACATGCATCGGTATGCAATGAAACTGATACTCCAAAAAAACCGGAATCAGAGTTTACTGCAGATATGTGCTGGTTTATCCATAAGTTGACGACCGAAATACCGGAGGGTAAAGAAAGGCCGACGCTTCTGCTGCATCAGTCCTCCTACGCATTCCCGCCACTGAAAGCTGGCAAAGAATCCGAAGATGGGAGTAAAGATTATTTTGTGCTTGCTATTCCTTTCGATTATTTTGTGGAGGAAAAGAAAGTGACTATTTGCGCCGTTCCGACTGAGGTCAAGATTAAAGCGGTGAGTCAATCCCCCCTAATCATGCATGGAATAAAGGGAATTGAGTATCCCATTACTTCTGTACCACTCCGTATCGGACTCGGTCACCTCGACAATGTGCTAAAAAATAAGGCTGTAGGATCCGTTCCGACTAAATGTCTCGACATCCCTATCCGGGTAGTAGAATCAACAAACGATGCGATTACCGAAATGGCATGGTATGTTGACAAAGACAATCAGGAAGATAGGTCTGTCTATCTTGTCGAGACAACCGACCCTGAATATAAAGACCTCGAAACCCTGACACCCGAAGGAGGGGAGAGAGGACATCTTACCGCCATCGGCGAACTGGCAGAGTTTTCCGCAAAAGTAACGAAGGGAAACACTACCGGCACAGATGAAAATAAGTATAGGCTTGCTTTCTATGATGATTTCAAATTCAAGGAAGGTTATTCCTACACTCTGCGCTTCAACTACAAGGAGGATGGTACGACCGGCGCTCCTGATGCTGGAAGTGGTTCATCGACTGAAGGAGAGGAACCTGTGGAATGTGTCGGTCATGACCTCATAATCATCAAGGTCGTGCCAGAATATCAGATGTGGACGGGAAAAGAATCCCTCAATTTCAATGACGACAACAACTGGCGCCGCGTAACTTCCGATGAGATGCTACGCGGACAAAGTGACACCGATCGTTTCACCACCGACGGAGCAAATGGCAATAAATTCAGCTATGCTCCCCTCGACTTCACGAAGGCTATTATCCCGGCCGGCGAGAAATATCCGCATCTTTACGATCCCCTCACGAATGACCCCACGAATTTCTCCTCTACAATCACGGGGTATGCAGGCACGGCTGGAACCGAAGTAAAATGGTCTGCCTCACCTAACCCCACAGATACAGACAACTCATCGGAAGAGATAGGAAATGTCACTACAAATGTGCAATACGACATGGTGGCATATATCCCCACCGGAGAGCAAAGCGACGTGAAATGCCGTACTTGGTATGCCAACGTCTGCGAACAGATACATTTCCTGAGGAATGCCGAGATAATGAACCAGCAGCATCTGCTCTATGGCAAAGCCTGGGTCGACATGGAAATGGAGCCCCACCGTTGGTATCTTGCCTCTTCGCCGCTGCAAGACGTGGTGGCCGGTGACATGTATCTCCCGACGAATGGTGCCCGTCAGCTCACAGAAAGGTTCAAGCCGATTAATTTCGTAAAAGGGACTAACGACCGCTTCGCCCCTGCCGTATTCCAGCGTGGATGGGACAAAGGCTCCGCCACGGTATATAAGCTCCCTTCTGACTCACCGGCAGAAACAGAAAATGTGGCTGTGTCTCTCGACTGGAGCCATGTCTACAACGATGTCCAGGAGAAATATTCCGGCGGTATGGGCTATTCCATAAAGACTGACGTGTCGAAAGCGACGAATTTTGATGCCAAAGCAACAGGTTATGATTATGAGACTCCGGGGAGCGTCCTCTTCCGGCTCCCCAAAGACGATACAGCATACGAATACTGGGATCAGAGTGGCAGCAATAATGGTCAGGAGAATGGTGGCAATGTCTCACGTAACAATAACGGCAAACTGAATGAGGTAACACTATCAACTAAACTCACGAATGCCAACGGAAGTCTCTATTTCCTTGCCGGCAATCCATTCATGGCGCACCTTGACATGAAAAAATTCTTTGATGCCAACAAAGATGTTATCGAGCCGAAATACTGGATCATGACGGCCGGATCGCAGCAATGCGCGATTTTCGATGATAAATCAGATGGCTTCGTGAGCACCAACGAAGGTGACGCTTCCGTAGTGGCTCCCCTCCAGGGATTCTTTGTTCAATCCAACACCACGACTCGTGCGGCATCAGAAATCACATTGAATTTCACTCCCGAGATGATCGCGGTTAGACCTTATGACTCAAACAACGGCAATCTTCTCCGGAGCATGACGCGCTCTTCCGAGGCTGTTGATGGCATGAGAATCTGCGTTTCCGACGTGGAGGGAGAGACCTTCACATCGGCTTTGGTTCGCACCTCTTCAGATGCCGCAAACGACTACCGGGAGAATGAGGATGTGCTCCTTCTCGAGGATCCCGAAAGCGATGTGGCTAAGGTATTCACGATTGCCGGCAACAAGGCCTCGGCAATCAATACCCTTAACAATCCTGAAGGACTGGAGATAGGAATCCTCGCCCCTGAGGGTAAGGTGTCGCGCATGATTTTCGAGAATACCGGAGAATATAAACATCTCTCGCTTCTCGATACTTCCACGGGTGAGGCCACCGAACTTTACGATGGCCTTGAAGTAGAGGTAAAGGGCTCGGCTACCGGACGCTTCTTCCTTACCACTCGTTCAGGCACTCCGGAGACGGAACTTTTAGGTCTCCGCGTAGAAACTAATGGTCACGAAGTGACGGTATATGCTCCGGCGGCACATACGGGTCTTGATGTCAGCGCCTACAATATCTCGGGTATGGTTGTGCGCAACGTCATATGCAACGGATCTGCCACAATGACCCTCGACAGCGGCATCTATATAATAACTGCAACGGCATCCGACGGCTCTTCTACGCGCCGTAAGATAATAATAAGATAATCTGTCATGCGTAAACTGATATTACTCTCGGGGATCATCGCTCTCTTTGCAATGCCCGCATATCCGGCTTACAGAGCTTCTGTGTCCGACACGATCTCGGTCACCAAGGATGGTCCAGTGCTTAAACTCGAAACTCAGGCTGTAAATATGGGTACGTTTCAGGAGAGTGAGACTTCCGAACGGACTGTGAAGTTCACCAACACTGGCAATCGTGCGCTCATAATCCATCAGGTGTTCAGTGATTGCGGATGCACCGTGCCGACATACACCAAAGATTCTATCGCACCCGGAGAGAGCGGCGAGATCAAGGTGCTCTTCAAAGGGAAGGGACGGCCGCCAGGCGATTTCCGCAAAGTGCTGCGCATCCGTTCCAACGCCATCAACAACCGTGAGATCCTGATGGTAGAAGGCCGCATAAGCCGATCCTACCTCCGCAAAAAATAATCACCAATCCGAAAATCCCCGGCGGCACAGCCCCCAAAATCCCTATAAACAAATATTGCTGTCCGATAAAACTTTTTGAAGCAAGATAAAATTAGGACTGATTCCATTTGCAGGAGTCAGTCCTTTTCAGTTACTTTGGTTTCGCCAAAAATCAAATACAACCGATGCGCAAAAATAGTCATTTTAGCGGACAGCCGCTCTATGGTCAGGTAATAAAATTGCTTGACAAGTCAAAAACTCTTCAATTCAGCCGCGAAAACGGTGGTGAACGATATACCAAGCGCTTCAACTGCTGGATTCATCTGGTTGTGATGCTCTATGCCGTCATCATGCGTTTCGATTCGTTACGCGAGATAACTACCTCTATGCTTGCAGAGACACGCAAGCTGGCGCACCTCGGAATAAGCTTCAAAATCGGACGCAGCACGCTTGCAGACGCCAATAAAAGACGTTCCGAGGCCATATACGAGTCCATATACCGCGATTTATACGCCACTTACCGTCAAGTCCTTTCCTCGGACAGCCGGAGCGGGAAGGCCCCCAAATGGATGAAACGTCTTCAGATTATAGACTCCACGACCATAACACTGTTCTCCAATCTGCTATTCAAAGGGGTGGGACGGCATCCAAAGACCGGCAGGAAGAAAGGCGGAATAAAGGTTCATACGGTCATACATGCCAATGAGGGCGTTCCCTCCGACATAAAGTTTACGTCGGCAGCCACAAACGACTCGTTCATGCTCAAGCCGTCAACGCTCTCCAAGGGCGACATAATGGCCATGGACCGCGCATATATCGACTATGAGAAGTTCGAGCAACTTACGCGACGCGGTGTGATATACGTCACCAAAATGAAGAAGAATCTGAAATACAAAATATTGTCAGACGCCATGTATCAGACTCCAGCCGGTCTTATGGAGGTCAGGATACAGGAGGTGGAGTTCATAAAACAAAAGAAAGGAGGGGAAACGATACACCATAAATCGCGGATAATCACTTATGCGGATGTCAAAAAACGCAAACTTATATCGCTTCTTACTAATAATATGGAGTCGGATCCCGAGGAGGTTATAGCCATATACCGCCAGCGTTGGGAAATCGAGTTGCTTTTCAAACAGATGAAGCAGAACTTCCCGCTGAAATACTTTTATGGCGAGAGTGCCAACGCCATCAAGATCCAGATCTGGGTGACGCTGATTGCAAACCTGTTGCTTATGGTGATGCAGAAAGGTTTGAAACGCCAATGGAGCTTCTCAGGACTGGCTACTATGGTCAGGATAACTCTGATGTACTACGTTGACTTCCACAGCCTGTTCAACAATCCCGAAAAGGAATGGGAAATCATTCTTTCCGAGGCTTCCGTAGCGCCTCCTGAACCATCGCTTTTTGACTGAGGGGCTTATAAAGTTAAAAAGTAGACTCGAACGCCGTAAAATCAGCGTTCGAGCCATACTTTATTGAGTTATCTGGGTTTTATCGGACAGCAATATTTTTAAACAGTGATTTCTAAACGGAGGGTTATCCGGTAGGAAAAGTGTAATGAATTCTGTCCGTCAGACCACGATTTCGCTATTGCTTCTTCTCACCCAAGCGTCGCCGCTTGAACCTTGCAAGTCGCTCGGGGATTCGTCGGCAACCACGCCCCCGTGGACTTTCACCACAGATGTATGACATGCCCGTCATACCAAACAAAAGGAGTCTGCGATTCTGAACTGCACCCCAAAAGTTTTTTGTCTAACTTTTGGGGTGCAGTTCAACTTGTTAGACAGTCTCTTTTACGGTCGAATTTAGAAATAGCCTAATGTCTATTTCTAAAAAATAATAACCTCTAAAAAAATGTTTAAGTGTCTACTTTTAGGTCCGGTACACCCCGGCTTTTCAGCAGTTCTATATGCTGCCGTAGCGTAAAAAATGTTTTGTTGAACGGTTTTGCCATAGATATAAAATAAAACGACCTGCCGATTTGAGCATTATGAAGAGGCTTGGCAGGTTCTATAGGTGCAAAGATAATAAGATTTTTCTAATCTGCAAAATATTTCTTGCCCAAATCTAATCATTTAACTGTAGCATCCTCGCCGCGACTCTATGCGATCAAGAGCGCGAAGTTGCAGGAACTTGAAAATCTTAGTAATCAGGGGCTCATTGACCTTTACTTCGGAGACGTAAGCCATGTATGCATGCAAGGATATGTGCCTTACGGCTGGCAGTTCCCGGGAGAGGATGTCTTCGTGCCGTCCATGAAATACGCAAGATCAACATTTTCGGCAAACAGAGACTCAATTAGCCGAGTGGAAGATACAGAAAGACAGAAAGCGTCATATTTCGGAATGGCGAATCCCGCTCCAGTCAGCAAGTCTGAAAAGGAAGCTGCAAGAAAGGCGTATGAGGCGTTCAAAGCCATAAGCACGTTCCCGATGTAATTATGGACTTTGGCAAATTCACTTTCCGGCATGGGTGAGACCCCTGAAGATCCCTTATTATAAAAATGTATTATCCTAATTTGTTTCTGAGCTTTCTGATTTCAAGACCAACAAATCTGAATATTTCTTTTCCTAATAGGTATTGTTCAGTTGAGAATAATGTCGGATTGCCATTATCTTGTCTGGAAAAATTTGTTTCTGTGTTAATTATCGCATCATCTATGCGCACTGGGTCTTTCTGAAAATCAAAACCTCCAGCAATAAGACTATCCACAAAAGCCTTCATTGAAGGGCATTCTCTAACCATTGCTTCATCGGGCAATGTGCTGTACAGATGATAATAAAGCCATATTTCAAAGCATGGATTACTTTGAGCGACATTCCATGCCTGATAGGGTTTCATTTCGCTGTACGTCCGTGCAATACAATCATTTTGACAGGCACAAAAGTCACGGAGTGGCTGAATCTTTCCTTCTTTCTCCCATGAGTCTGTATCAATAGCGAACCATATTTGATCTCGTTGCATGAAATCAAGGGAAAATCTGCCGGTGTCTGACAACAATATGCGCTTGGCTAAAGCCATCAGTTTCAACGGATCCATGCCTTCTTCCGGAGGGACCACAATCAATTCAAGATTGGATGACAATCCTTCAAAGAAACTGAAATAGTTCTTTTCCGTTTCCGCACCTTCACAGATAATATAAATTTTGCTTGCATCCTTGGATGGAGCATGTTTGGTGTAATCCTTACGTCTCGTTATCATATCACCACTTTAAGTCAGATAGATTGGAAAGGAAAGGGATGCCTCCATAACGTCCGGCCAAGTAGCCGTTCTCGATATTGGCTGTCTTGTGGATATTATAATCACTCAAAGGATAAAGTTGTGTTGACTGATTCACATCTTTCTGAGCGAACCATATTTCGTCTGGACGGAAAATATTCTGATCAAGCAGACAACTTTCATGTGTCGTGAATATAATCTGACCACGTGCTTCTTTACTATCAGAAATCTTTCGCATAATGCTCTTGATCATTATAGGATGTATGCTCCTTTCAATCTCGTCAATTACAAACACACCTCCCTTACGAAGAATCGAATATAGCAGAGGCATATATTCGACAAGACGACGGGTACCGTCGGACTCCTCACGGATATTCAAACCAATTTCCTCCCCATAGGAATTTATATGAACAGCATTCAAGGATTTTAACATCACAACACCTCCCTCCATAATTACAGTATACAAATCCAGCGTTTGCGGTTTTCCGGGATTCGCCTTGGCTGCATTATAGACGGCTTTGAGTGGAGAATTGTCTTTAATGTCATCTTCGTTTATCACCAACGAATTGACACGCAGAGAGGATATGCCTGTGTTCAACTCTGGAATTATCTCGTTGACAAGCGCAGCAAATTCCGCATCTTTCTCAATAAGATAAGGTAATGCTTCCGCTGTCATTGAAGGAGCCACCACCTGAAGGCGAGGGAACCAATCATATGCTTTTTTCACAACCGGCAGCTCCTCCGGATAATAGCGCCCGAAGAAAGAGAAGGCCAACATATCCGGACGAATAACACGGCCAATCGCATCAAGGAAAACATCTGTTGATTTTTCATCACTTCCAGCCGTGAAAAACTCCGGAGAGACATAGATGCCCTTATGGCTGCGTGTGAAAATCGATATATCCTTTGATTTTCCACTTATTGACAGTTCTTCCTGTCGTACCACCATACCAGTGAATACAACATGATAATAATAAATCTGGCCTTCAGTGAAAAATTCCACGGCCAATTCCGACTGGCGAGAATGACCCTCTCTATCAAGTTTGAAAAAAAGGTCATACGGGAGTTGGAGATCTCCAAGTTTCTCAGACATCACCATCGCCCTTAACAATGATATACATTTAAGAAGGTTGCTTTTCCCGGCACCATTGGCCCCATATATGGCAGACATACGCAGCGCAATGGCATGATTACATGCCACTTTATGCCAGTCGTGACTATGGCTCTTGCTTGAAGGAAACGTATTGAACTCAACCGTATCCCTGAATGACATTATATTTTCAGCTGCAAATCTAAGTAACATTGCTTATAACGTTTAATTCTAACCGCAAAGTTACAATTATTTTCTGATTATAGCAAAAATATGGGCTGATCAGCCTGCTTAGCGTTAATTCTTAACGCTAAGCAGGCACAACTGAAATCAAAAAAAAATAGTCATTTTCATCGATATGCCCAAATCCATATTCCCAAGGAAATAATATTATTTTTGTGCCTGGTCTTCGCGGGCATAATGTCTATGCCGGAGATGACGACGAAGCAGACGAAGCGGAACCGGCGAGCACTTCGCCGGCCGGCTGAGATGCCGAAGGGGCGGCAGACGGAGCCGGCGAGGGGGCCGGAGCGGAAACCGGCGAGGGCTGCATGGCCGAGGGCTGAGGCGACTGGCTCTGCTGCACGGGACGCCCGGGAGCCTCCGGAGTGCCGGAAGCGTTGAAGAAGGGATAAGGAAGACCGAAGAGCACATCCGGATTCTTGCCGGGACTCATCCAGCCGTCGAGCACCGTGTCGCGGCCCGAAGCGGCCTCATAGGTGTAGAGGTGGAATTTATAGAGCATCGCTGCCATATGCTCAAACACGCCGGCCATGATGGCCTCATACTGCAGCCATGCCGAGGTGTTGGTGAAGCAATACACCTGCAGCGGTATGCCGTTGGCCGTCTGCGGCAAGGTAGTGACGAAACAGAAGCATATGCCACCCTGCGCTATGTCGGGATTCGCGTCGAGCCACATCTTCATGTAGGCCCTGAAGACACCGAGGTTAGTCTCAAGCGATCCGTCGGCAAGTCCCTCCGGATTGTTGACATCGCACACCTTCCCCGCGGCCCGCTGGGCTTTCTTCTTCTCTATCCAGTCTTTCATCAGCGGTATCTGCGAGAACTCATCAAGCAGGCGGTCGTCGGTCGGCACGACGCTGTCGGCATCTATCATATAGGAGCGCTGTATGCGCCGTGTGTTGCTCTCCTGCATGTTGCGGAAATTGGTGAAACTGCCGCTCACGAGATTGTAGGGGGGTATCGTGGTGATGGTCTTGTCCCAGTTGAGCACCTTTATCTGAATCAGCGACACCTCGAGCACCGTGCCGTTGGCATCCGTGCCGGGCACCTTTATCCAGTCTCCCACGTGGAGGGAGTCGTTTTCAGAGAGTTGCACGCCGGCCACGACGCCGAGAATACTGTCTTTGAACACGAGCATGAGCACCGATGCGAAGACTCCGAAGCCGGCCAGCAGCGCGCCCGGCGACTTGTCCATGACGATGGCGAGCACAATGATGGCGAATACTATCCAGATTATCCCCTTGACGAGCTGCACGAGACCGCGCAACGGAAGCTTGCGCTTGTTGGCGCGCGAGTCGACATGATGCCACACAGCCTCAGTCACGATGCAGAGCGACGTGCAGACGATGAAGGCTATGTAGATCCACGACAGCCGCGTGAGCCACATCGACAGAACGGCGCGGTCGCTGAGGGTGAACTGTATGAGGATCAGGAACAGGATAGGAGGCACTATCCTCGCCGTCTTTGAGAAGAAATGAGACTGACGCAGATCGAGGTAGAGGTCGTTGTGGAAACGGTCGCCGAATTTGCGGAAGATAGCCACGATGATCCATTGAAGCACCCACCCCACTGCCCAGGCGAGCATGAACACCAGCACGGCATAGATGATGTTGAAAAGCGTAGTGTTGTGCTCCATCCCGACGAGACCGAGAAGGAAACGGTCGAGATCCATCAGCAGACGAGCGATGGCATACGATTCTTCGGCGGCATGCTGAGTGAGCGCCACCGGCGGCAGTGCGGTCCCCGCGTCGGCGGCGGCTTTGGCCTGGGGAGCCATTATAGATAACAGTTGCGGCATCATCATAGATATAATTAAGGTGGAATCCTCTTCCGCAGTCTGCCGGGAAATCCCGGAGACACGGCTTTTATATCTCTACAATCCAATCCGCCCTTTGTTCACCCGGCAACCGCGATCCTCCTCCCCTCCCTCTCGCGGCAGCCGATGAGGCCGGATGCATAATTTTTTGATTTTGCCGAGGTTAATCTTGAGTTAACATATTTTCACATTTCAAAACATCAATTTCTGCACACTCGAAATGCCATTGTGCAAGCGCCGGAAAAACATGTTGTAAAACATATAAACTTTATCCTCACTTAATAATCAATGAATTACAGGCACCGATTTCGCAAATGCAACCAACTTTCAGAAAAAATAACGAAAAATAATTAGGAATCAACGGAATGATGTTGTAACTTTGAACAGACAGGAAAGAGAAATCTTAAAAATTTTTAAAGAACTATGGAACAGACATTAGTCATACTCAAACCATCATGCGTGGAGAGAGGCCTCATAGGAGAGGTGATCGACAGGATTCAGAAACGCGGCATCATCATCACCGCGATGAAAATGATGCAGCTCGACGAGAAGATTCTCAGAGAGCACTACGCGCACCTTGTCGACAAGCCCTTCTTCCCCGGTCTCTGCGCCTCGATGATGGCCTCGCCCGTGGTCTGCATGGTGCTCAAGGGAGTTGACGTTGTCAGTGTGTTCCGCACGATGGTGGGAGCCACCAACGGCCGCAAGGCCGCTCCCGGCACTCTCCGCGGCGACTTCTGCATGAGCGGCCAGGCCAACATAATCCACGCCTCCGACTCCCCCGAGAACGCGCTCGTGGAGATCGCCCGGTTCTTCAAACCGGAAGAGGTGTTCGACTATACGCCCGCTTCCATCTCTTTCCTTTACGCATCAGACGAGACTAACCAATAATACCCGGAGACCCACCCTCTTCTTGTAAGATCCAGACTAAAGACATGAATTTTATCGGAAAAATATCAGTGCTGGCCATCGCGGCGGCTTTCCTCGCTTTCGAAGCGCCGGCACAGACAATAACAAGCAAATCACCCCACTCTGACGCCCACAAGCAGCTCCTCGCAAACCAGGCCAAGAACAAAGACCAGATCCGCCTGGTGGAGAAGAACACTTTCATCGACCTCATCGACGACATCGAGCCGGAACCAGACATCTTCACCGAAGGATGGAACAGCAAGGCAGTGAACCCCTTCAACGCGGCTGACGTGCCCGACACACAGCTCATCGATGTGACCGGCTACTTCATGCCGGTGCCCGGAAGAGTGACCTCCAACTACGGCTACAGGGCACGCTTCGGAAGAATGCACAAGGGGATCGACCTCCAGATAAAAAGCAACGACACGATATATGCCGCTTTCGACGGCAAAGTGCGTCTCACGGCTTATGAGCGCAAAGGATTCGGCAACTACATAATCCTGCGCCATCCCAACAACCTCGAGACCGTATACGGACACCTCAATAAAGCCCTCGTGAAACCCGACCAGGTTGTCAAGGCCGGCGATCCCATCGGTCTCGGCGGAAGCACGGGACGCAGCACAGGCCCCCACCTCCATTTCGAGACACGCTTCATGGGATATGCCATCAACCCTGCGGCCATATTCGACTTCGCCAACCAGACCACCCACACTGACACCTACATGTTCGACAAGCGGACATACACCAAGGCCCGCAACTATGACCCCCGCGGCCGGTATGCAAAAGCCGAGGGCGGCAATCCCTACCGCGCGGCTGAATCGGAGAGGGAAAGCTACACTGTGAAACGCGGCGACACACTCTCATCCATCGCAAAATCATATGGATTGTCGGCCACTTCTCTCCGCAAGATCAACGGCATGTCGAACAGCGACATGATCAAGGTCGGACAGGTGCTCAAGCTCAAATAAGAGATCATTGACCCGTACATAAGTCAAAAGCTTCGGCCGATACCGTCTCGACGGTATCGGCCGAAGCTTTTGTCACATAGCGACCGGCGCACCGGCCACCATCCGGGGGCAACGGCTCAGTCGCGCTTCAGACTGTTGATGACATGCACGGCCGTGACGCCATAAAGAGCCGCGGTCTCCGTGCGCAGACGGCTCGCGCCGAACGTGACGGGCACGAATCCCTTCGACACGGCATATTCAACCTCCTCTGGCGAGAAATCCCCCTCCGGGCCTATCATGACCACGACAGGCTCACCGGCACGGCACACCTCCGTGAAGTCAAGGCGGGGATACTCGTCGGAGCAATACCCGAAAAACTTCCCGACGCCGTCGCCGACACTGTCGACGAAGCTCCTGAAAGACGTCATCTCCCCTATCTCGGGAAGCACCCCTTTCAGACTCTGCTTCATGGCGGAGACCATGACCTTGCGCAGCCTCTCTGTCTTTATCTCCTTCCTCTCGCTCCTGGCACACCTTAAGAGCGCCACGCGGTTCACCCCGATCTCTACAACCTTCTCGAGCATCCATTCCATACGGTCGGAATGCTTCGTAGGAGCCACGGCAAGAGTGATCGCGGCGCCCCAGTGGTTGGGCACATCCTCACATCCAGTTATCTCCACGACCGTGTGCTTAGGGTGAGCCTCAACTATGACACACCTGAAACGGTGACCCTTACCGTCGACGACAGCCACCTCGTCCCCCTCCCTCATGCGGAGCACCCGGCAGCAATGCGCCGAATCCGACTCGGGAAGCACCCCGGTGGCCTCAATGTCGGGGGCATAGAACTGTATCATAATAATCCGTCTGTATGTTCAACAACATTCCCACCCCTTTCCATCACATGGTCTCGGAGTCATCATATGCCTTGTCGACACTCACACCGGGTTTCTCATCATCCTTGAAGACCACCCAGAAAGCCACGGCGACAGCCAGCGCATATGCGGCGAAAATATACCACGACACGTGCCAGCCCTCTATCTGCTCGGCAGGGGTGAGTCCGGGGGTGAAGACGTAGCTGTTGACTACGGCTCCGGCGGCGAGTGTGCCCAATGCCGCCCCCACGCCGTTGGTCATCAGCATGAAGAGACCCTGGGCCGAACTGCGCATCGAAGGGTCGGTCTTTTTGTCGACGTAGAGGGAGCCTGATATGTTGAAGAAATCGAAGGCAACTCCGTAGACTATCATGGATAGCACGAAAAGCCACACTCCGGAACCGGGATCACCGAGTCCGAAAAAGCCGAACCTGAGCACCCATCCAAACATGGCGAGCAGCATCACCCCCTTTATGCCGAAACGGCGCAACGCATAGGGTATGAGAAGGATGCAGAGCGTCTCCGACATCTGGGAGAGCGACACGAGCGCCGTGGCGTTGCGCGCCCCCCAGGTCGAGGCGAACTCCGCCACATCCCTGTAGGCGTTGATGAAAGTGGTGCCATAACTGTTGGTGATCTGGAGGGAGACGCCGAGAAGCATGGAGAAAATGAAGAACACCGCCATTTTCTTATCCTTGAAAAGGGCGAAAGCCTTGAGGCCGAGTGCTTCGGAAAGCGACTTGGAATCGCCCCCCTTCGACACCGGACATTCGGGCATTGTCAGGGCGTAGACAGCCATGACGAGGCTGAGTATGCCTGAGGAATAAAGCTGGAAGTATGTCTCCTGCATCGACGCGCCGTCAATGCGCAGGAAATTTGTGAGAAGCATGGAGCAGATGAAACCCACCGTGCCGAACACCCTGACGGGAGGGAAATGCTTGACAGTATCGAGTCCGGCTTTGCCGAGGGCGGTATAGGCCACGGAGTTGTTGAGGCCTATGGTAGGCATGAAAAACGCCACCGAGATGGTGTAGAGCGTGAAGAGGGGGCCGAACTCAACCGGCGTGGCCGTAGAGCAATACCAGGCAGCGCCACACATCGAGAGCCCGGCAATCAGCTGGCAGAGGCTGAGCATACGCTGCGCCTGTATCCATCTGTCGGCGACGATGCCCACAAGGGCTGGCATGAAAATGGACACTATGCCCTGCACTGTGTAGAACCAGAAAATCTTGTCGCCGAGGCCCGCGCCCGACAGATATATGCCGAGCGATGTGAGATAGGCGCCCCATACGGCGAATTCGAGGAAACTGAGAGCGGCGAGTTTCGTTTTCAGGATGATGTGTGATGCCATCTTATGATATTGCTTTAAGTATCTGTTGTCCCTCATACGCACGGAGCATGCGTCAGCGGATGACACACACCCTTCGAATAAGGGGAATGCTGCAAAATTAAATAAAAATCCTGAACCGACGGCAATATAATCATCAAAAAAGATGGCTTTACAAGCCGGCGACCGTCAGATTCCGGGCGCGAAACACCAAGCCTGCTCCTCACACGTCGAGAAATTCCATCCTCGAGCGGATCCGTATGCAACCTTCTGATACGGTTATGAGCCCCGCCTCCTGCGCCGCCCCCTTCCAGGCCGAGACCTCCTCACGGGTCTTGCCGCAATACCCGGCGAGGGCCTCGTCGGTGGCATTGATCGCAAGCCCGGCCGAGCCCGGATCGGTGAGCATGCTTATGAGCACACATAGCCGGCTCCTTATGTCATCGTGGCTGTAATGCATCATAGCCTCCACGGGCCGCTGCGCACGCAGCGACAGATAATTGAAAAAATTAAGGATATAAATCCTGTCGGAATGCAGGAGGTTAACGTATTGCTCCTTGCTGAACTCCATCACGCTCGTCTTGCCGAGCGCCTCAACCCTATAGGGATAGCCCGTCGTTATGCCGAAGAGACGCTCCGCTCCGAGCACCCTCCCGAATCCGGCGATCTCCTCCACCGATATCGACGCCGAGTCAAGAGGATGGATAATCCTCACCCTCCCTGAAATAACAAACTTGATCATCTTCACCGGATCGCCACAGTCAACCACCGTAGCCGAGTCGGAATAATTGAGGAAATCTATATTCGTCTTCTCAAGAAAATATGAAATCTGATCTTTGCCAACCCCTTTGAAGAGCGGCAGATCCATCAACATCTCATACATAGATGCCATAAGCCAAGGGTATTTTTTCGTTGTTAGGAGTGAAACCCGCGCAACGGGCTTCAACAGGGAATCGCTTAATTAACACTTTTTGGCATAAAAAAGTTAATTAATATCTTAAAAAAACGGTTTCTCACCGTGATTATGAACAGAAACGGCACACAAACCATCACTGCAGCGATAGCGCAACTTGCGGACGCGCTCCTATTATGTCGTGCCTTATGAGAGAAAGGCCCGGAAGAAGGTTCTATCCACATACGCAAAAATTAAAACGGCCGACATCTTATGCCGACCGTTTATGTAGCGGGACCGAGAATTGAACTCGGGACCTCCGGGTTATGAATCCGACGCTCTAACCAACTGAGCTATCCCGCCGTCCGGGGAACCTTATCGTTCCGTTTTGCGAGTGCAAAGTTAGACATTATTTTCGAAACTGCAAAACCATTTTCAAAAAAACTTTAATTTTTTTGCATCCGACAACACCCATTCTATTTCTATACTTCTATACCTCAGCAATATAGCCATACATAACACTCACGCCGTGCGCCTGACCATACGGCGTATCCGCCCGCCCACTCCTATTATACCTGCCGAAACCAGAAAAGACATGACCGGGGAAAGATAATTGAACACGCAATATGGGAGATAGACAAGCGTCGGAACCCCGAGCACTGCCGACTGTGTAAGTCCGCAGGAGTTCCAGGGAATGAGCACGGAGGTGACGGAGACCGAATCCTCAAGCGTGCGGCTGAGGACTCTCGGGGCAAGACCCGTACGCTCATAGACCGCCTTATACATATTGGCTCCGATTATTATGGACAGATACTGGTCGGCGGTGAAGCCGTTGAGAAGGAGACCGCTCCCGACTGTGGCGCCCACCACTGAACGGCGTCCCGACAGGCGTGCCGTAATTCCCTTCGAGATGGAGGAAAGCATACCTGTGCCTATCATGACGCCACCGAAGACCATCGCGCTCGTCACGAGCATTATCGTCGGGAGCATCCCAAGGAAGCCGGATGTCGAGACGAGGGCGTTGAGCCGTTCGTCGGAGGTATGGAACTCAGCCCCCGACCAAAGCGAACGGAAGAATTCAGCGTCGAGAGGTATCTGGGGCTGGAAGAGAAGCATCGCCACAGCTCCGAGGGCCGAGCTCACCGCGAGGGTGACCACCGTCTTTACCCGCATGGCTATCATCCCTATGGTCACTGCCGGGACAAGAAGCACCCACGGAGTGATGCGGAACGCCGAGTGGAGCGATGCGAGGATGTCGAGCCCTCCGCCGGAGGCAGAGGTCGTGTCGCGGAAGACACCTTCGGCAAGAAACACCGCCAGCGCTATCGCCATCGACGGGACAGTGGTGAACAGCAGGAAACGGATGTGGGCGAATAGGTCTACACCGCAGCTGCTCGAAGCCACGACGGTGGTGTCGCTTAGCGGCGACACCTTATCGCCGAAATATGCGCCGGAGATGACAGCACCGGCTATCCACGGCGAGCTGAATCCCATGATCTCCCCTATTCCCATGAAAGCGACCCCTATGGTGGCTATGGTAGTCCAGGAACTGCCCGTGAGCACCGAGATGCACGAGCTGACCGCGCATACTGTCACGAGAAAAAATGTGGGATTCATCACCTGAAGCCCGTAGTGGATGAAGGTCGGCACGATGCCTCCGAGCATCCACGTGGTGGAGAGTAGCGATATGAAGACAAGGATGGGTATCGCCGGAAGTATCTGACGCGCGCTCTCCGCTATGCCGGCACGCAGCGACGAAGCGTCGCGCAACACGCGCTTCAGGGAAAGCCCCAGGCTGACTGCGGCCGCCGACAGAAGCACCCACGGACTCCAGTCGCCTATCGAGGAGGCGCCCTTGAAGACTATGAGAAGCACGAGCGAAGCAAGAAGAAGCAGGATCGGGATGATGGAGGTCAGGAAACCCGGGCCGGAAGATGTTCGGGTTGTTTTCAGATTTTCAGTCATTTCTTTCTTATTGTCTCATTTTCACTGCAAAATTACTAATTTAGGGATCATCAGGCAACCTTTTTAAGTTAAAAAGAATCAAACGGCAGATCCACCTGCGCCATGATTTTTTGTCTATTTGGATTTTTTTCATAATTTTGCATTGAATAACAGAACATTCAGCGTCAGGATTCATCCGGCGTCTGCCCTCCCCTCCTGTTACGCACACATCAGACAACAGCATTAACGTTTTGGACACCAATCATTCCCGAATATCGAGGCGCTTCATGCAGGCGCTTATCCTGGCATTATGCTCCATCGGGCAGCTCTTTCTCGCCACATCATGCTTCACGGGCATAGAGGGCACGAAGAAGATCTCGCTCTCGCGCGACGACCGCAAAACACTCCGTCCCTCGGCAGAGGAGGAGTTTTTCCGCCCGGTGGCAGGCGAACCCCTCTCCGAATGGACGCCGGGACGCGAGTTTATCGCCGCAGATAACAAGGCTCTGCTCATATTCAACCAGGAGGGACTTCCTCTCGATCCCGACGCCGTGGCCCTCAGAGGGAAGACCCTTGTTTTCGAGGGCACAGACCGGAGGATAATGCCCGACGGCTCATACGACATGACTCTCATCTTCCGGTGTGGCGACAACCGCTATGTCTACGACACCGGCAAAAACCTCGAGGCCGCCCCCGTCGAAGTGACCAGCGACAAGATACCTATGCTCATCGACCTGAAGATGATCGAATCTGCCCGGACGCTCCTCCGGGGGAAAAAACTTTGGACAAAGTCGCCACTGTGGTATGACGATGCCGGCTCCCGCATAAACGGACTCAAGTTCATACCCGTCACTATAGTCGACGTGGAGCCAGGCACCATCGCCTTCCCGCTGAAAGTGAAGTTCACCGCCTCCGACGCCCGGTCGGCATGGGCCATGATGAATTTCGGCTACAGCGGCAAGGAAAGCCGTTCGTTCGCCAACCTTTTCTATCTCTCCGACTTGCGGGAAAGATATCCCCAGATCGAAGACGATGTGTGGCATCTCATATGCCGCGGGAAAGTGAGAGCCGGCATGACCAAGGAGGAATGCAAGCTCTCTCTCGGAAATCCCTCGGAGGTTGACTCGGGCCACGACTACACGCAGACGCTCGACCTCTGGCACTACCCTGACGGGGCCGTGCTATGGTTTGAAGACGGATTCCTGACCAGATTCCGCCAATGAGGCCATCCGTTGCCAAAACAAATTTATAAAACTGACTCCGACATGTTTGAGAAGGACAAAGACATAACCTCCCTCACCACTTTCGGCATCCCGGCAAAAGCCGCGCTCTTCGCCGAATATTCCTCTGCAAAGGAACTTCTAAGGATATCGCGATCTCCCGAATTCACCGACAACGAAGTGCTCCACATCGGTGGCGGAAGCAACCTCCTTTTCATCAAGGATTTCAACGGACTTGTGCTCCACTCGGCCATGAAAGGGATAACGCGATATGATAAAGACCCCCACACGGCCTTTGTAATCGCATGTGCCGGAGAGAAATGGACAGACCTCGTAGACTGGTGCCTCGCCGAAGGACTTGCCGGGCTTGAGAATCTGGCCGGCATACCCGGTGAAGTCGGAGCAGCCCCGGTTCAGAATGTCGGTGCCTACGGCGCCGAGGCGGCCGACGTGATCCACAATGTGGAATGCTTCGACACCGTCACCCGCGAGATAAAGGTCTTCACAAATGAGGAATGCCGTTTCGGCTACCGCGACAGCCGCTTCAAGCATGACTGGAAAGGACGATATTATGTGCTTCGCGTGAGTTTCCGGCTCACCCCGTCTGTAGAGGCGTCAAACCTCACCTACGGCCCCCTGGCAAACCTCGCCGAAACGCTCGGACACACCCCTTCGATCACTGAAGTGGCCGCGGAGGTGGTCAGGATACGCGCATCGAAGCTTCCCGATCCTGCCGTCACCGGGAGCGCCGGCAGCTTCTTCAAGAATCCCGTGGTGAGCCGCTATCTATTCGAGGAGGAGATCCTCCCCGCACATCCCGACATACCCCACTACAAGGTAGGCGAGCACATGGTGAAAATCCCCGCAGGATGGCTCATAGAGCATTGTGGCCTCAAAGGGGCGAAAGAAGGGGGAGCCGCCGTATGGCCGAAGCAATGCCTGGTGATAGCGAATGCCGGCGGAGCGACAGGCCGCGATGTCAAGGAACTCGCCGACAGGATCGTCAGCACCGTGAGAAAGAAGATAGGCGTCTCGCTGAGCCCGGAAGTGAACTATATCGACACATCCGTGACGGTGACAATCCTCGGGAGCGGCACATCCAAGGGAGTACCTGAGGTGGGATGCGCCTGCAAGACCTGCACTTCACCATATGCCAAAGACAAACGCATGCGTGCCTCGGCGCTTGTAAGGACTCACGGCATGAACATACTTATCGACCCCTCCCCCGATTTCAGGGCTCAGGCGCTCGCCAACGGCATCTTCGACATCGACGCCGTGCTGATCACCCACAGCCACTATGACCATGTGGGAGGATTCGACGACCTCCGTCCTTTCTGCGCCAAAGGGAAGATGCCCGTCTATCTCAAGGAGGATGTGAACACCGACCTGCACAAAAGACTCGACTATTGCTTCCGCGAGCATCCCTATCCCGGGGTGCCGGCTTTCGAGATGAACGAGATCGGCGACAGTCCTTTCTTCATCAACGGGCTGAAGGTGGTCCCGATCTCCGTGATGCACGGCAAACTCCCGATCCTCGGATACCGAATCGGCGATTTCGCCTATATCACCGACGCCAAGACAATACCAGAGGAGGAGATGGAAAAACTCGAAGGGTTGAAAACACTTGTGGTCAACGCGTTGCGCGCTCGCGAACATTTCGCCCATATGTCGTTTCACGAAGCCGTGGAGTTCATAGGGAAGGTGCGTCCTGAGGAGGCATATCTCACCCACTTCAACCATGAGGCAGGCTATCACCACGTGATGGAGGAGATGTTCGGCCCTCGCATCCATCCTGCCTACGACGGACTCGTGATCAATTCATAATTCATAATGCATGATTCACAATCAATGAATTATGCATTATGAATTGTGAACTATGCATTGATCAAAGCGCCGCTTCTTTCATGCGCTCAGTGTTCTCGGCAATAGTGAGGCGATCGATACACTCCTGTATGTCGCCGTCCATAAAAGCCGCGAGATTATAGACTGTATAGTTTATTCGGTGGTCTGTCATTCTCCCCTGAGGGAAATTGTAGGTGCGGATCTTGGCAGAACGGTCGCCTGTGGAGACAAGTGTCTTTCGCCGCTGGGCTATGTCAGCGAGATACTTCTCACGCTCACGGCTATAAATATACGTGCGCAGGCGCGAGAGCGCCCTTTCCTTGTTCTTGGGCTGATCGCGTGTCTCCGTGCACTCTATCAGGATCTCATCCTCCTCGCCGGTGACCGGATTTTTCCACACATACCTCAGCCTCACGCCTGATTCTACCTTGTTCACGTTCTGACCGCCGGCGCCTCCCGAACGGAAAGTATCCCATTTTATCGCGCCCTCGTTGATCTCCACGTCGAATTCCTCAGCCTCCGGGAGCACGGCGACAGTGGCGGCGGAAGTATGCACCCTCCCCTGCGTCTCCGTGGCGGGCACCCGCTGCACGCGGTGCACTCCGCTCTCATATTTCATCACGCCGTAGACATCCTCGCCGGAGAGGGTGAAACATATCTCCTTGTAACCTCCGGACGCACCGGGGCTCGTCGATGTGACCTGCAGCGACCATCCGCGACGCTCGGCGAATTTCTGATACATCCTGAAAAGGTCGCCGGCGAAAAGCGCGGCCTCGTCGCCGCCCGTGCCGCCGCGTATCTCCACACAAGCGTTCTTAGCATCCTCGGGATCTGCCGGCACCAGGAGCATCTTTATCTCCGTCTCCACATCCGGCAGCGATTCCATGTCGCGGTCGAGCTCCTCGCGGGCCATGGCTCTCATCTCCTCATCGGTCTCTGCTGAAATTACCTCGCGGGCCTCCCGTATGCCGTCGAGCAGCGAACGGTAGCGACGGGCCGCGCCGAGCAGTTTCTCCAGATCGTGGTATTCTTTAGTAAGCCTCACATAGCGCTGACGGTCGGAAATCACATCAGGATCGGTGATCAGAGTAGCGACCTCCTCAAATCGTGCGTCAAGGCCGTCAAGTCGGCTCAAAAGTGGGTTTTCTTCCATAAATCAAATAGTTTTCAGCTGCAAAATTACAAAATAAGCGCGGAATAATTGTAAGAACGGGAAAAAAGCAGTAACTTTGCACCCGCTTAGCCAAAGCCCGGCCATGCCGGACCGGGAAAGCGAAGCAGAATCATCAAATAACCTAAACAAACAACCGGCAAGTTTTATGGCAACAAAAATCAGATTGCAGCGTCATGGCCGCAAAGGCTACGCTTACTATCCTATTGTAGTCGCCGATAGCAGGGCACCACGAGATGGTAGATTTATTGAAAGGATAGGTTCCTATAATCCGAACACTAATCCTGCTACAATAAGTTTAGACTTCGACCGTGCTTTGTATTGGGTGGAAGTCGGAGCACAGCCTACCGACACAGTTCGTTCGATCCTCTCGAAAGAGGGCGTAATGCTCATGAAGCACCTCCGCGGAGGCGTGAAGAAGGGCGCCTTCAATGAGGAGGAGGCACAGCGTCGTTTCGACGCCTGGAAACAGGCACGCGACAAAGAGGCCACCGCAGCCCAGGCCAAGAAAGACGCCAAGGCTGCTGAAGACGCCAAGGCTCGCCTTGACGCAGAGGCCGAGAAAAACCGCATCAAAGGCGAGGCTGTAGCCAAGAAGAAAGCCGAGAAGCTCGCCGCCGAGGAGGCTGCCGCTAAAGAGGCCCAGGAAAACCAGGCCGCTGAAGAGGCTCCCGCCGCTGCCGAGTAATTGATTGAATCTCAATCAGCGGAAAAATTTTCCGCATATTTTCTCCGCAGAAATTTGCAAGGTTTAAAAATATTGCCTAACTTTGCATCGTCAAAACAGAAATGCCGGGAATATCCCGAACAATATTCCCGGCATTTTTATCTGGCCGATTAGTGTAGCGGTTAGCACGCCACCCTCTCACGGTGGAGACTCGGGTTCGAGTCCCGGATCGGCTACTTTTACTTTTTTAGAATTAACCGTCATCATGGCCGATTAGTGTAGCGGTTAGCACGCCACCCTCTCACGGTGGAGACTCGGGTTCGAGTCCCGGATCGGCTACACAAGGATTGTCGCGAAGACAATCCTTTTTTGTTTATGCAACCTATTTTCACATTTAACATTTCCAGGATAAACACATAGGTAACCTCTTTTGTTATACCTGCAAACAGACATTATCCGCAGATCCTCACGACGAGGCATACCCGCGGACGACTCCGTGCATATCCTGATTCATCTATTTAATATATTGTGCTATGAAAGTCTTATCAATCGTTTTCTACATCATAGGCTCCATCCTGCTTATAGTCTCCTGTTTCACCACGAGCATATCCGCGACATGGTGGCTCGGCGGAATCGCCGTGGTAGCCCTCATCATCGGATGCGTCTGCCAGTTCAATTCCAACCAGCCGGACCGGATGAAATATCACCACAACGACATTGACTGACCTCCGGCAATATTATCCTCAGCCCTCGAATCCGTCCAAGACGGCATCGGCCTGCGACAGCGTCGCGGGCTTTCCTATATCTATGAGGCGAAGCCCTCTCTGCACCCAGCCTCCGACGCGGCCCTGACGCCGGGCCGACAGATAATAGTCCATCACCGGGAATGACCCGTTTCCCAGAAGCGACTCCATCTCCCGGAGCATCTCGGCGCCGACCACATGAATGCCGCTGAAAGCATACTCCCGAAGATCTTCTGAGGCGACAAATCCTTCAGGACGGTATCTTCCATCCTTAATGTTATGCCACCCACGTAAAGCCATGTCGCCGTCAAACACAAGTTTCCGCTCCGATACCCTGTCGCTGACAAGAAGAGTGGCGACGTCATGGCTCGCCTCATGCTTCTCCACGAGAGTCCGCAATGACGCATCGCTTAGAATATCGACATTGTGCACAAGCACAGGTCCGGCTTCGGGATCCAGAAGATTTTTGGCCTTGACAAGACCTCCACCGGTATCGAGAAGACAACCGCTCTCATCGCTAACGGCTATCCTCACCCCGAAATCTCTCGAAGACAGGAAATCCCTGATCTGGTCTGCAAAATGATGCACGTTGACCACAATCATATCAAAACCTTCACCGCGGAGCTTCACTATAACACGCTCAAGCATCGGGACGCCTTTGACAGGCACAAGCGCCTTAGGATGGTGTTCGGTCCATGGACGCAGCCTCGTGCCGAGACCCGCCGCAAGTATCATCGCTTTCATATCCACACGTTATTAAACTTCCTTTCTCTTTTTAATATGCTCACCTATCATTTCCGGCATCCACTCTCCTTGTCATCCCCTGCTCCCTGTGTTCCACTATGACAGTGACTCCCGGACATTCGCGGGCCACTATTCCGGCGAAACGTTCCGCGCAGTACACCGATCTGTGACGGCCGCCGGTGCATCCGAATCCAACCTGAAGCGACCTGAACCCTCGAGACTCATATCTCCTCACAGAAGGGAGCACCATCTCAATCGCACAATCAACGAAACGTTGCACTTCGCCACGACCTTCAAGAAAATCAATCACCTCACGGTCAAGCCCCGTCAGCGGCTTATAGATGTCATAGCGCCCGGGATTATGCATACCACGGCAATCAAACATGAAACCGCCACCATTGCCGCTGAGATCCTCCGGATAGCCCCCCTTTTTATATGAGAAACTGAACACCCTGACGGTCAAGCCGTCGAGATGCTCCGATCCGGCGAATCGGCTCGACGCCAGGCGGCCGGCCACATTCTTGATCTCAGGATACATGTCGAGACTACCCGAAGCATACAGCGCTCCGAGATTAGCCACAGCTGCCGGAATACTCTCTATGAAATGCGACTTCTTCTCCACCAGTCCACGGAATCCATAGGCCCCGAGCACCTGAAGAAGCCGGAGAAGAGTCAGACGGCCGGCGGCCTCCACCACATCGGAGGCGTCGAGATTCCTGACAGCGGCGAGTTTCCCGGCATAAACCGACAGAAGATGACGGCGCTCCTCTTCCGAGAAACCCGCCTTGGCCTGCCAAAGAAAAGAGACCGCGTCATAGGCAAGCGGCCCAAGACGACCACCCTGGAAATCTATCATCCATGGCTCGTCATCGCGGATCATGACATTGCGGCTCTGGAAATCACGATACATGAACCCCCACTGCCGACGGTCGATATCCAGGATTGAATCACACAACGCGGAAAAATCATCCTCGAGTCGTTCCTCGTCGAAAGCGATGCCCGAGGGCTTAAGAAATTCATATTTGAAATAGTTGAGATCCCACATGGCAAGCCGCCGGGAGAAAGGACGGGCCACGACAGCGTCGCCCCAGACACTCTCGTCGACCGTCTGAAGACCGACAAGTGCTTCGAGCGACTTCTCGGCGAGCCCGATGCGGCGTTCTGTGGAAAGCAGCGGCAGAAGCTGTATGTCGCCGAGATCACTCTGGAGACAGCATAGCCCGTCGGGCGAGACGGCATAAACCTCGGGCACATTCAAACCGTGCCCGGAAAATGCCCGCGAAAGGGCCACGAAACAATTGTTCTCGCCGACATCATCGCCTACACAAGCCACGACCGACGGCCGTCCGCTATGGCTCAGCCGGAAATAACGGCGTCCGGATCCTGCCGCGGGGAGTGCCTCCGCGACAGGGGCATCGCCATAGACCGCCTCATAAAGAGCGGATGCTTTCTCTGAAGGGGAATATATTTTTTCCATAAGATGACATTATTACACCTGACGATTTCACCTACGCGCATACGTGCGTAAACAATCCTGACGCCGCAAATCGGCGCCTTGATCTCTGATAAGACCGCAAAATTACTCATTTTTTTATTCATTCGCATAATTGTTGTCAAATCCGACAAAAATCATTATCTTTGCGACTCAGTTTCGGCAATAGACTGTATGCGGCTATTCAAATCAAGAATAAGCATACATCTGTTCGATTTGGATTACTATTGCAATTAAGGTAAAAACACAAAACAAAGTCATATTTTAACACATTAACCCAATGGCTAAAATCGATAATTACAATTTCGCAGGTAAAAAGGCCATCGTCAGAGTAGACTTCAACGTGCCCCTCGACGAAAACGGCCATATCACCGACGACACCCGCATCCGCGGAGCGCTCCCCACTCTTAAGAAAATCCTTGCCGACGGCGGAAGCCTCATCCTCATGTCGCACATGGGCAAGCCCAAAGGGAAGGTCAACATGAAATACAGCCTCTCACAGATACGCGAAGACGTGGCAAAGGCTCTCGGCACCGACGTGAAATTCGTGCCCGACTGCATGAAGGCCGCTGAAGCAGCCGCCGAGCTCAAGCCCGGGGAAGTGCTTCTTCTCGAAAACCTCCGCTTCTATCCCGAGGAGGAAGGGAAACCCGTAGGCATCGACAAGGAAGATCCCGCATATGACGCTGCCAAGAAAGAGATGAAAGAGCGTCAGAAAGAATTCGCCAAGACCCTCGCAAGCTACGCCGACGTATATGTAAACGATGCATTCGGCACAGCCCACCGCAAGCACGCCTCCACTGCCGTGATCGCAGACTACTTCGACAACGACAGCAAGATGCTCGGCTTCCTCATGGAGAAAGAGGTGCAGGCCGTCGACAACATCCTCAAAGATATCAAGCGTCCCTTCACAGCCATCATGGGCGGCTCGAAAGTGTCCACAAAGATCGGCATCATCGAGAACCTCATGAACAAGGTAGACAACCTCATACTCTGCGGAGGAATGACCTACACATTTGCAAAGGCCCAGGGTGGCAAGATCGGTCAGTCGATCGTAGAAGACGACAAGCTCGACCTGGCTCTCGACATCATCAAACAGGCTAAAGAGAAGGGTGTGAACCTTATCCTCGGCACAGACTGCGTGGCAGCCGACAGCTTCAGCAACGACGCCAAGACCATAATCTGCCCCGCCAACGACATACCCGACGGATGGGAAGGTCTTGATGCCGGACCCGAGACACGCAAGGCTTTCGAGGCCGCCATCATCCCCTCGAAGACTATCCTCTGGAACGGACCTGCCGGAGTATTCGAGTTTGACAACTTCACCGCAGGATCACGTGCCATCGCCGAGGCTATCGTGAAAGCCACCGAGAACGGCGCCTTCTCACTCGTAGGCGGAGGCGACTCCGTGGCATGCGTCAACAAGTTCGGACTCGCCGACAGCGTTTCCTACGTTTCAACAGGTGGAGGCGCACTGCTCGAGGCCATCGAAGGGAAAACACTTCCCGGAGTGGCAGCCGTACAGTGACATGAACCAATACCGGAGCCTCCGCGAGGCATCCGGCCCCTTGATGGAGGAAGGCCGTCATCCCAGCCGGGACACGGACTTCCTCCATACACAATCAATTCTTTAAAGGAGAAAAATGGAACATTTCACATATTTTATATATATATGGCCGTCCAAAAAAGATTTTTTTCGACAATAAAGTGTTGGTTTTTTCAAATAAAATTGTAATTTTGCAGTGTCAATAGATTCCTAAGGTAACAATCGTATGAACGGCATGAAAAACTCATACCGGCGAAGACAAGGGAATGAATCGGACAAACCACGACAACTCAAAAAAAACATAAATCTTTAATCAACAAACAAACACCAAGTAACATTATGGAATCTCAGAATCCCAAGCCTCAGGCTCCTTCTTCAGTAGCAGCCAAAGTGAAAAAGGAAGAGAAAATCAGTAACGTTCGCGGCATCCGCAACGCCTTCCTCGTGATCATCGCATGCGCCATCGCAGCAGTATGTATCTTCCTCTTTGCAATGGGTGCTCCCAGCAACTTCGAGGGCAACGATCCCGCCGGCCATCCCCTCAACCTCGCAGGTACTGTCTACAAAGGTGGCTTCATCGTGCCTATCCTGATGACTCTTCTTCTCACTGTGATCGTTCTCTCGATCGAGCGTTGGATCGCCATCAGCTCCGCAAGCGGCAAAGGCAACACTACAAAATTCGTTGCCGACATCAAGGCTGACCTTGCAAAGAACAACATCGACGCTGCCATGGACCGTTGCAAGAAGCAGAAAGGCTCTGTTGCTTCCGTTGTCTACAACACACTCGTGAAGTACAAAGAGATGGATGCCAACACCGTTCTCAGCAAAGAGCAGAAACTCACAACCCTCCGCAACGCAGTGGAGGAGGCTACTGCCCTCGAGATGCCTTCTCTTTCCCAGAACCTTCCCATCGTGGCAACCCTCACAACTCTCGGTACTCTCGTCGGTCTTCTCGGAACCGTTATGGGTATGATCAAATCGTTCCAGGCTCTTGCAGCTTCCGGTTCTCCTGACTCCACAGAGCTCTCCACCGGTATCTCCGAGGCCCTTGTGAACACCGCCTTCGGTATCGCAACCGGTGCTTTCGCCGTAATCTCCTACAACTTCTACACCAACAAGATCGACAACCTTACCTACGCTATCGACGAAATCGGTTTCTCAATCGTAGCTACTTTCGCTGCTACCCACAAATAATTTGTGTGCGCGAGACAAATCACAATTTACCTAACCGAATAAGTTTATAGCAATATGGGAAGAGTAAAAATAGCAAGAAAAAGCACATTCATCGACATGACGGCGATGAGTGACGTGACGGTGCTGCTCCTTACCTTCTTCATGTTGACTTCGACCTTCCTTCAGAAAGAACCTGTCACAGTTGTGACCCCGCCCTCGGTGTCGACCGAGAAAGTACAGGAGACCAACTTCGTGCAGGTGCTTGTAAGCCCGGAAGGAAAGGTTTGGCTTACTATGAACAACGACACCTCATCAGCTTGGAGCAACGAGAAGATGAGAATGGCGCTGCTCGACAAGGTAAGCGAAATCTACAACGAATCGCATAAGAATAAAGTCAACTTCACAGTTGCACAGAAGCAGGCTTTCGCGAAACTTGGCTCCTTCGGAGTCCCCCTCCAGCAGATGGGCGAGTTCCTTAACCTCGCCGACCAGCAGGAAGGCCAGACAAAGATGGATAAATGGATGCAAGGCGAGGATACTGACAAGAACCACGTCACCGGCATACCCATTTCACCAAGCGCAGGTGAAAACAACCTGAATGAATTCCAGATGTGGATGAAGGCTCTCCGCCAGACAGAAAACGACAATCTGGCACAGGCCATCAAAGACGGCACCGGTGTGGCCATCAAAGCAGATGAAAACACTTCCTTCGACGTGGTTCACCTGGTGATGGACAACCTCCAGACCATCCACATGAATAAATTTACGTTTTTGACCGCACTTAAAGCAGGAGAATAATCATGGCAGAAGTTCAACAAAGCTCTGGTGGCAAGCAGAAGAAAGGCGCCCAGAAAAAAATGACAATTCGCGTGGATTTCACGCCTATGGTCGACATGAACATGTTGCTCATCACGTTCTTCATGCTCTGTACGACAATGATCAAATCACAGACGCTCACCATAGCGCTCCCCTCCAATGAGAAGGTCGAGAATCAGGAAAACATGTCGCAGGCTTCGGCCGACGATGCTGTGACCATCATCATCGACGCCAAGAGGAAAGCCGGATCGCTCGATGTTGACTCTGTCAACGGGAAAGTGGTGAACGAAGTGTACTACTATTTCGGAAAGCCCGGTGGCGACGCCGGCATGTTCGGCCCCGGTGGTGTTGTAATCCCCGAGAACAACAACATGCAGAAGTCCGAGTTCCTCACAGATGAAATAAAGGCTGGCAAACACACCGCCCGCGGCATCCGCGAGATCATCCAGAAGAGAAACAAGGAAGTGCTTGACGAGATCAACAAGATAAAGGAGAAGTATGCTAACGGTGAGTTCGGAAGTCTCGAGACGAAAGACGGACGCGAGAAAGCCCAGGCCAAGTATGACGAGGCTGCAAGCGCCATCCGTAAGAACGAGAACCTCAAGAAACCCGTCATAATCATCAAATCCACACCTCAGGCTTCTTTCGGTAGCCTCGTGGAGATTCTTGACGAGATGCAGATCAACTCCATATCGAAATATCAGATTGACAACATGACCCGTGCTGACTCTGTGATGCTGATAGATTATCAGAACAGAAACCACGGCAACTGATGACAGATTTATTAACACTTAAAGCAGAAAACGAAAATGGCTAATAGAAATGTAGATCTGACATCTAAGGAATGGCGCGACCTGGTATTTGCCGACAAAAACCAAGAATTCGGCGCATATCAGCTCCGTAAAGAAAGCGACAAACGCCATAACCTTGCCGCATTGTATACTCTGATAGGTCTGATAGTAGTGTTCTTCCTTATCATCGCTTACTCTAAGTATTCCGACTATAAGGCGGAGCAGGAGGCGATAGCTCTTCAGGAACAGCGCGAGAAGATGGCTGCGGCCGAACTTCTCGCTCAGGAAGAGGAGCCCGAACCCGAACCCGAACCGGAGGAGCAGAAATTCGAGCAGCCCGAGATCGAGGTGCCTGAAGAAGTGCTCGCCACCGTTCAGGTGACCCAGATTGCCATCGTCGACGCCGACAAGGTGAAGAACGAGGTGATGGATATGGAGACCCAGAAGGAAGACAACACCGCCCGTGGCGTTGTCAACCAGGAGGGTTCTGACGATGCCGACAAATTCAAGGCAGTTCAGGAGCAGGTTGTCGTAAAGGAGCCCGAACCTGAGAAGCCCAAGGAGGAGGAAATCTTCGTAGCTGTAGAGCAGCAGGCTGAGTTCCCCGGCGGTCTTCCGGCCCTCATGAAGTGGCTCGGCAACAACATCCGCTATCCGGAAGCCGCACAGCAGAACGATATCCAGGGTCGAGTAATCGTGAAATTCGTGGTTGAGAAAGACGGTTCGATCGGCGCTGCCGACATCGTGAAGGGTGTTGACAAAGACCTTGACCGCGAGGCCATCCGAGTAGTCAAGAAGATGCCAAAATGGCAGCCCGGTAAGAACAACGGTGTGGCTGTACGTTCATACTTCACACTCCCCGTTGTCTTCAAGCTCGCTCAGCAGTAACAACAACTCACTCTGTGAGCGCACCGATATTAAGAAGAGACTCGCTCCCATGCGGGTCTCTTCTTTTTTTATCTTTGAAACATGAGGGAATTACTGACGATAATTATCTAACGGAGCTGAACATACATTAACCTGATTTGTTAAAAAGATAGAACATTTAAAAACATCTAAGTTATGAGCAACAACAATTATAACGGCAACATGCCCAAGGGCGGCCGTCTTGTATTCGGAATATTCATGGTGATTGTATATGTGGCCGTAGGGCTGCTTTTCATATTCGATGTCTTTAATATCGACAATGCAACCATAAGCTATGCTTGCGGAGGACTCCTCTGTGTGTATGGTATATGGAGAGGTATCCGACTGTATAAAGGGATGAACTGACAGACCATACGATCCGGCAGCATCCCGGAGATTCACACAATCCGGATAACGACTGCTGAAAGCAACCTTCAAATACCGAAAGAATAATGAACAAGAATATATTCACAAAGCTCCGCACCGCACTGCTTCTGACAGCAGCTGTGGCCGGAGCCGTTGCATGCACACCCGTCAAACGCGGCGAATATGCGTCAGGGAGCGCTACGGTGTTTTGCGACGACGGATTCCGCAACATACTTGACGAGGAGATCGAAGTTTTCGAATACTCCTATCCTCAGTCATCGATCATTCCCTTCTATGTCAGCGAAGGGGCAGCCATCGACACCCTTATGGCTGACGGGACACAGGCCATAATCGCCACACGGGAGCTGACGAAAGATCAGATCGACTACATGAAATCTAAATACAAACGGGTGGTGAGACAGAAATGTGTGGCAGTCGACGCGGTAGCGCTGATCACCAACAAAAAGAATCCTGTGGGTGCCCTTTCCATGACAGAGGTTAGCGACATACTGAATGGCAAGATCACACGGTGGGATCAGCTTGCAGGCAACGACACGACAGCAATCAAGGTTGTCTTCGACAACGCCGAGTCATCAACAGTGAGCTATCTGAAGGATAAATTCCTTCCAGAGGGTAAGAAACTCTCGGAGACTGCCAATACTTTCGCTCAGGAAAACAATGCACAGGTGTTTGATGTCGTAAAGACCGACCCTGACGCTCTCGGAGTCATAAGTGTGAGCTGGCTCGGCGATGATCTGAGCGTCGCTAAGAAAGTGCCGATGGATCAGCGTATGGAAGACTATCAGAATGAGAACGACACGATTGCTTCGCAGCTTACGTCGGAAGTCAATATCATCAAGATAAGCAATCCTACGCAAGAAAATGATTTCAGCCCGGTCGCTTTCAAACCGTATCAGGCATATATCTACTCCGGAGAGTATCCTCTGGTCAGAAAAGTATACATGATTTCCACAGCCAGCAATTCGACAGTGATGCATAGTTTTTATGTTTTCATGACAGGCTTCGTAGGGCAGAAAATCATTACTAAGACAGGCATCCTCCCCTACCAGATGAATCCGAGGGTTGTCGAGCTGAAATGATATTTAGCCGGAGATACCCTCACCAGCGGCATAAGATAATAAAAATTTTACGTTACTAAAGTTTAATTCCTCCGCATCTCCATAATAAGGCGGAGGAATTTTTCGTTAAACCTTTTAGAACCTCCAGACATTATAAAGGGGCGTCCCACTCCTGCACATCTTAAGGAGAGACGCAAAGCACCGATAATCACAGGAGACGACAACAAACAGAAAATCGAATTAAAAAAGACATAAAAATGAAATTCAGATTCATTCTCACAGCCGCCTTTCTTGCAGGCGCCGCTCTCTCAACGCTGGCTCAGACCCACAAGGAGGGCGAGGAGTACTACAAAGCCGACCAGTTGTCGAATGCCAAGGAGCTTCTGCTTCGCAACATGAACAATTCTGGCACAGACAAGGCGAAAGCCAACTACTATCTCGGCCTTATCGCTCTCAGCGAAGGAAACCAGGAGGAAGCCGCCAAATACTTCAACGAAGGCAAGCAGGCCAATCCCGATTTCGCGTTCAATTATGTCGGACTCGGTGGTATCGATTTGAAGAAGAACGACAAGAAAGGTGCTGAGGAACTTTTCAAGCAGGCCGAGAAGCTTGTAAAGAAAAGCGCCCCCCTGCAGATAGCGATAGCTCGCGCATACTACGAAGCAGATCCTGTGGCATACCAGAAAGAGATCGACAAGCGTCTTGAGAAAGCCCGCAAGATCGACATGAAGGATGCCGACATCTATCTCTTCGAAGGCGACGTGAAGAAAGATGCCAAAGACTTCGGTGGTGCGGCTGCGAAATACGAGATGGCCGCTAACTATAATCAGGACGCCATCGAGGCATACGTGAAATATGCCAACCTTTTCACTATGGTCAATCCACAGTTCGCCATCGACATGCTCAACAAACTGCTCGCGCTCAACCCCAACTCCGCCCTCGCTCAGCGTGAGATAGCCAACGCATATTATAATGCCGGCCAGTTTGCCGAAGCTGCCACACAGTATGGCAACTATGTGAAGAACCCCAACCATTTCAAACAGGACGAAGACCGCTACGCATTCCTTCTCTTCTATGGCGGCGACTATCAGAAAGGCTACGACTATTCGACTGCCCTTCTCCAGGCCAACCCCTCCAACTTCACCGCGCAGCGCTATCAGTTCATGAACGCCGCCCAGATCAAGGAGATGAGCGACAAACTGCTTCCGATGGCCGAGGCCCTTTATTCTGCCCACAAAGCAAACAAGGATAATAAATTCGCTCCTATCGATTATATCCTGATCGCCCAGGAGTTCAACTCAGCCGAACGTCCCCAGGAGGCACAGGCCGTACTCGAGGAGGCTATCGCCGAGGATCCTAAGAACCCGGAATTCTACAAACAGCTTGCAATGACCTATGTGGAGGAGAATAACCTTTCAAAGGCTTCTGACACATACGAGGGATTCATCGCCAACTCAGAGAAGCCCGGCTACAACGACTTCATCCAGCAGGCTACATTCGCTTTCTACGCCGGAGTGGAGAACAAGACCAAGGATCCTGCCGCCGCCGAAAAATATTACGGCATCGCCAAGGATTATGCCACCAAGGCACACGAGATACTGCCCGACAACTACAAGCCCATCAAGTTTGACGGTGACATCGCAATGCAGAAAGCTGCGGAAGATCAGGTTGCATCAGCCGCCGTGCCTTTCTACACTGAGGCCATAAAGCTCCTTGAGGCAAGTGAGAACCGCGCGCGCTACAGCAACGACGCCAAGGTGATGTACAACTACATGGGCAACTACTATCTCGACCAGAAAGACGTGGCAAAGGCCAAGGAATATTTCAACAAATATCTTGAACTCGATCCTCAGAACGAGGCTTACCGCAAATTCGTGGAAGGTCTTAAGGAATAATTCCTGCTTCACGGCATGAAAAAAAGAGGGTGTATCAAAATTCTGATGCACCCTCTTTTCGCGCCCGTTCATAACCTGC
>ERZ836877.961-NODE-961-length-46696-cov-14.663386_pt1 | contig 46696 bp, 46 predicted proteins | sample MGYA00519469_ERZ836877 | MGnify/ENA primary metagenome ERZ836877 (study PRJEB31850, sample SAMEA3708809) | human gut metagenome | biome: human gut; feature: human-associated habitat; material: faeces | place: China | collected 2014 ...
ACTGCGCCAGCACCTTGGAGGCTTCCGCCTTGTCAATGGGCGCAACAGACTTGCGAGCCTCCGGAATCTCCGCAAGCTCGCCCGTCAGGGCATTGTTGATGACTTGTTCATATAGACCGGGGTGTAACATCAGTGTCCCCTCCGTTGCACTACAACTTTTTGAAAAAGAATATTTTTAGATCATACGCACTTGTCCCGTTTTAAGTGCATCATTTGTCGGCGCACTACCTACATTAACTAACATTGCGCTTAGGGCTCCAACTTTCAATTATGTCACTGTTAAACAGGTAATAATGTACCCTTTCATTGTATTCCAAGTCTCTTGCAGCAGCAGGGCATCTACCGGTTGTTCGTTATGTATGTATTGATTAAGCGTGTCTATAAGCTTTCTTTGAGTTACGGTATCTCTCCAAGTTCGAATGGTTTTGCTATGTAATTGCTTATTTGTTTTGCACTGATCTCCAAAATAATTCAACGCACTGACAACGGAAGTCTCCAACGCTTTTTCGTTGAATTGGACTTTAGTTTGCCGTCGAGACAAATACTTAGTAGCGCTTTCCAGCAACGCTCTAAAAAGATATGCGATAGCATGTCTATGAACTTGAAGATCTAATTTATACAGTTCAAACACCAAATCATGTATTTTATTACTTAAATCATCTTGGTCAACAAGGGCATCAATAATCTGTCCTTCAACTTTTGTAAAAACAAGGCTTTTTTGAGTTAGCTTTTTGGGAGAATAAGTTCCAGAAGGTTCATATGCACTCGAATCAGAAGCGGCCTGAGTTTTGGTTGCTGTTGTGCTATTTCCTGAAGTATCACCTGCTGGAGCATTACCCGTGTTACCCGTGTTGTCTTTTGTTCCCTTTTCGCCTTGTTTAGCATCATCGTTTGTATTTGCGCCGTCGTTTGAATGCGGTGTAGGCTCAGCATCAGCCTCAGTTTGATGTTCTTGGCTTTTATATTTTGGGTTTTTGTCAGCGACATCTATATTGAGAATCATAAACATGACAACGCCTTTTAGCAAATACATAACCTTGCTAAAAGTCAAGTCCTGTATGAAATCTGCACGCTCGTTAGATATGCGCAAAGTTTCCTCATTCTCATCAAATTCAGGAAAATTAACATATCCAAATACGTTGTGAGGTTTTAAACGCGTCACTTTTTTGCGCTGAGAGTAGTCTGCTAAACCGAGCCAATCATTCTCCTCTGCGAGATAGTTGTATAATGCAAACTCATTTACATAGACATTGACTCCAGCACCGTATGTTTTCAACTGGGCACCTGCCAAACTTTTCTCATATACAAGGATCTGCCCTTCGAATGTCGGAACAGAACTGAAATCACTAAGGAATAAGTCGTTGGTCCGTGTCGGTATAGTCTCTTTGATACCATACTTCTCAAGCATAATTTTCTGTAAATCAGCTAACGCAAAATCCGTGAGAGTAATTTCATCGCTTGTAATTTGTTTATTGGTGGAATTACAACAAAAACGAAGAACATTAGTCTTTTTGGAGTAACCAAAAGTTACGTCATAAAGCATTGGTGGGAAGTCACATATAAAATTAATATTATGCCGAGAATCTACTTGTTCATTAATTATGTGCAACCGCATTTGAGGGAACGGGACATCTCCTCCTTTGTAAAGGCTTGTGCAAATGTGACGTAATTTGCGAACTTCTGCTTCAGAAGACAAAAAAGAAATGATTTCTTTGCTTACATCCCTTAAAATAACTTTTGTGTATTCTTTTGGGGAATTTTGTTTTAACGTTAAACTTTCTATCGCACCGGTCTTTTTGTCAAAAGTTATTTTATGTACGCTGTGGTCTGATGGAGAGGTAAATATTTCTGCTTTATCACAAAGCAAAAAAACTGAAAGCAAACCCAATCCTTTGCTTCCGGTCAGAAACATACCTCGTTCATTAGTCAAGTTTTTGCCTTTCTTTTTCGCGGAAATGCCAGGTCGAGAAAGATTTTGAATTTCTTCAAAAGTAAAACCTTTATAATCATTTTCGACAGTTATGCTTCTGGAGTCAAAGTCGTAATAAATGTCTATATTCTCCGCCGAGGCATCGACAGCATTTTTTAGCAATTCTGAAATTACAATGAGGGGGCTGCCAACGGTTCCCATTATTTGGGCAATTTGAGCCGAATCCATTTTTAACTTCTCTTTAGCCATGCTCATATCCCTTTCTGTATATTTTGACATACTCCTTGCTCATCGACTTTACAGCGCCAACTTCTTTTATGGAAGATACTTTTGTAGGCATTCGTTTACCGATAATATTTCTTGTAATTGTAGAATCTAATTCCATACCATATTTCTGAGCCAACATATCATTAAAGACATCAAAAGCAATTTCCTTATTATCAACTCTCCGATTTCCCAAAGTCAAAACCAACAATTTCCCTGGCTTTAGAACCCTTGCCAACAAACTGAAAATTTTTTCGTAGTCTTCAAGAAAAGCAATAACCTTCTTTTGTTTTTCCAAAGATATGGCCCCCACAAATTCACTATATGGATGTGCAGTTACAGGCTTCCTTTTAACCCGTCCTCCCAGACTTGCACTGTCTATTGCCGTGAAGGTTTCCAATATGGTGTCATCCCATATGTGTAAATCTTTTTTATCTATCCACAATAAAGGAAGTATTGAAAACTGTCCATAAGTCACGGTGGTATGATTATCTCCATAGGGGGGAGAAGTACATATTAAATCAACAGAATCAGCAACCATGGCGGCCAAATGTTCTTTTGAATCTCCACACTTTATACAAATAGAACTCGTGCTATCTTTGACGTATTTGAGATAATTGTTTTGTATATGTTCCTTGAAAAAAGTGATGGTATCATCGACTGTTGCTTCAATTTTGGATTGTTCTTTTATATGAAGTTTAAAGGTCGATGTCCGGGTATTGCTGAACTTTTTCACCGTTTCTGCAAAACAACACCAAAAGAACCGGCGCATCCGCTCATTTGTTTCCTCAATTATCGCTTGTCTAATGACACTTAACGAAACAATAATATCGTCGTTAAACCATTTGTTAATATTCTTAAAAGCGTATGATTTTACATTCCCGTTAAGCATGGTAAGTCGAGTATTAATAGCATTAATGCTTCTAACTGCACAATCTTCGGGAATTCCCTCCAATTGCACTGTCGCAATTAGCACAGCCAGGGGATTAATGTCAAATCCCATAACATTCAGTCCCAATTTTTGCCCCTCGCACAGCACTGTCCCAGAACCACAAAATGGATCTAATACTGTTGATGTCGTAGGGTCGGCGTTGATGATTTCTTTTAGTATACACGCTTGCATGGGTGCAACCATTACTGCGGGGTATCTAACAAGAGGCGCGTCATTTCTATATTCAGAAAAGTCCCAATATTTTTCATCATATGCGCTTAGTTTTTCGGCAAGTGTCATTTCAAATCCCCCACATTCTCCTCGGAAACAATCTCTACAATATCCTCAATCCGGCAATCCAACGCGGTGCAAATCTTCACGAGTATCTCCGTGGTAACATGTCCGTTGCGTCCCATCTTGGTAACTGATGCTGGGCTGATACCTGCCTTTTCACACAGATCTTTTTTCTTCATGTCCTTATCAATGAGCAACTTCCAGAGTTTTTTATAACTCACAGACATAAATATCTCCTCCGTACCGATATACAAAAAATGCTCTGCCGCTTGGCAGAGCATTCGGTCTATTGCAGCCATACTGCCAAGGCCTATCCAACACTTGACAGCGTTGTTTATAATGATAGCACGTTTGGGTAGAAAAAGCAAGAAAATGATAAATCCGCACGAATTCCGACTCTATTAAATTTCTTTTCGAGCCGCAAAAGAAACAGTTGAACCTCCGAGCAGTCAGAGCTACAATGCCAACACCTCGTAGCGAGGATAAACTGATTGGAGGTCAAATGATGAATTATGAAGTAAACTCATTTCAGAACTACGAATCGATCACCATTGGCGAACTGAAGGATCAAGCTAACAGTCTACTGAATCTGGTAACGGAAGAACAGCGACCGCTGCGCGTATGCATGAATAATGGCAAAGAGTTTCTGCTGTTCCCTCAAGACCTGCTCGCTCCGATCTGCGATTCCGACTTTCGCTTGATTCTGCTGTCAGCAATGCGGTATGCGATGGGCAAAAACACATGTATGCCCGTGGTGGCTTCCGATTATATCAAGCGTCACATTCGTCTTCTGGATGATAAGTTTCTCGTTCTGGCTGCCGATGATATCAGGCGATACCTTGAAGCCTACGCAGAGCATGAGCCAAATTCGAATCTTTGGCAGAGTCTTTTAGGCGTACTTGAGACAGAACAGCGAGCGCGTGCCACTCGTGAAGCAAGGAAAATCCGACCTTGTCCGGCCTGTGGGAAACCTTTGGAAATCATGAGCATTGCCGACAGCTGGCATTCACCCGGTGGATTTGATGTAATTGCCCACTGCAGAAACTGTCTCGCTGATTACGAATGGTTCTGCGACAAGGATGGTGGCACCTCAGATATGAAGCAGTATTTCTTCGGATAGGGCTGTGTAAACAGCACCTGCTCATATGAACAGGTGCTGTTCTGTATTTCAATATACTTTCCCTTAAAATGCCGCTCAAATTACGGGAATGTAACAGCTTTTGAGGGGAAACTAAATTTAACCCGAAATAGTATTTCTGGAGAGTGAATTTTATCTTCAGAAGGCAAATGCGTGAGGTTATTCTTTGTCTATAGCGATGCAAATACTGCACCGCCTATCCTTGATAAAGGACTTGCTTAACATCTCTGGCGGAGGTACAATGTAGCAAACCAGAGCGCCGGATTACCTGCCCGCAGTACTCCGCCAAACTATGAAAAACCGCTTTCTGTCCCCTGTCACGAGGGTGTTCAGAAAGCGGTTTTTGACCACATGTTTGACTACAGACAGCCGTGGAGTACACGGAAACAGCGGAGGTAAGAGTTGCAAAGAGTATTTGTAATAAACTAAAATCGGCTATAAAGTGCTGGAAAAAGTAGGAAAATTTTTATTCAAAAGTTTGGGACCAGGAGACCGGGCGTTCGAGTCGTACTACTCGGCCCCCCTAAAATCAATGATTTCAGAGGGGCCTTTCTCTTCTTTGATTCCTGCGGCGCAGAATTTGAGCCGCCTTACGCTTTCAATTTATACAGGCGGTCTCCTTGGTCTGTCTCCACAGTGACGATGCCCTCCTCGTCAAGCTGCTGCAAGAGGGATTCCGCGCGGCTCAGGGTAGTAGAACTCGTAGGCATTGCCGCTCCAGGCGATGTCTGTTTTATCATAAAACCACTACTTCACGATCATGTATCCCGCCTGTTTCAGAACCTCCAGCGCCTTTTCATAGTGCGCTGCTTTTGTCAGAACATAGTCGGTGTTGTAGGTGGAAATGGCGAAGATGGGGATACTATTTTCCGCCAGAAGTGCGGCGATTTTGGAGAGGATCCCCACCAGTGAAAAGTCCAGAATACCCTGAATGCGAAAGCCCTTCCACCCGTCGTCCCGCCGGATCACATTGGCGGGCACATAGCCGGTGGCGCAGACCAGAGAGTACTCCTCGTCCGTTTTACCGGTGAAGCAAAATTCCGCTGAAAGGTCACACGGTGGCGTCGGCGTTTCTCCTTTATACTGGCGGCATAGCTCCTGTCCCAAAAGCATCACAGGTTGAACTCGTACATTTTGAACTCAGTCCAGCCGGTGTCCTCGTAAAACATCGTTTTGGCCTGCACGAACTGAATGCCGCATTTTGTGTACAGCTTTTCCGCGACGGCGTTCTGTCCGAGAATGTCCAGCCGCACCGCCTTTTTGCCGTTTACTCTTGCGTATTGCAGGATTTCTTCCACCACGCGCTGTCCAACGCCCTTGCCCTGCTGTGCAGGCCGAACACCCAATGCGTGAGGGATCAGCACCTCGTCATCCCGGCAGTTCAGGCTCCAGGGGGTGCCGGCGTAGCCCTCATTGGACTCGCTGTTGAGAACGGTGCAGGCGTACAACTGCCCATCTTCCTCCAGCGTGAACAGTTCTCCCCGCAGCAGACTCTCCTGCAGGAACTCGTCCGTGGGATAGATGCCCTTCTTCCAGCCGATCACATCGTTCTGATCCTGTATCTCGTCGATGAGATCCCAATAGAAGTTTTTGATACGCTCAAAATCATTGATATGTGCCTTTTGGAAAATCGTATCAGGCCCTCCTGCCTGTCTTGATGGATGCCGTACATTGTTGTTGACCGATTATAGCACGCTGCCCTTGTGTTTGCAATGACCCATTGGCGGCAACGCATTTGCCATTTCCGGTGGCGGGAAAGTATAAGATCATTTGACACCTCCACGAACAACGATCCCTCTGCCTCTCTGCCGCAGATTATACCATTCCACCGCAGCCCGTGCAGCCTCACTGATCCCCGTTTTCCGCCACCCATGTCCGCACATAGTCCACAAACAGGCGGGTGGAATTGGACAGGGCCTTCTCGTCCTTCACGCCGATGCCGATGGTGCGGTGGAAGGTCATAGGCGGGCGGCAGGCGGTGACGGGCGCGGGACTGTGGCGCACCATCAGCTCCGGCAGCAGACTGATGCCCAGGCCCTCCGACACCATGGACAAAATCGTCCGGTCCTCACGGGCCACATACTTCACATTGGGCCGGATGCCCATTTCATCGAAGGCCGCCATGATCTCATAGTCGTCGCCCTCCTCCAGCTGGATAAACGGCTCCGACGCCAGCAGCTCCCTGGGAAACGGGTCGCTGCCTACGTAAGGGTGGTCACAGGGCACGATGACCTGCAATTCGTCCCGGTGCAGGGCGTAGGTCCGCAAGTGCTTCACCGAGGGCAGCCGCAGAAAGCCGCAGTCCACCGCGCCGGTGACGATCCAGTTCTCGATCTGGTCGTAGAAATCGCCGGTGACCACCTCAAACTCGATGTTGGGGTACAGCTTGCCGAAGCTTTTCAGGATCCGGGGCAGCCACTGGGCCGACACGCTGGAAAAGGTGGCGATCTTCACCAGACCGCTGTCCATATCCTTCAAGCCCTCCACCGTCTGCATGAGAGCGTGATGGGCGGCGCACAGCTTCTCGATCTTGGGCAGCACCGCCCGGCCATCCGCCGTCAGCACCACGCCGCCCCGGTTGCGGCTGAGCAACGTGATGCCCAGCTCGCTCTCCAACGACGTGATGGCATGGCTGATGCCGGACTGGGTGAAGTTCAGCGCCTCTGCCGCCTTGGTAAAGGAACCGCAGGACACCACCTTCAAAAACACCTGATACTTGGAAATGCTCATGGGAACCACCTCGCTGTTGTCGATGCGTCTATTATACATGACGGTCGCTCATGAAATCAATAGCAAAGATGCGTTTTACAAATGCAGATTTCCGTGCTATCCTATGTACAGCTTACGAAACGGAGGACAGGAAGCATGGACACGCCCGCGAAAACCACCCGCTGCGCCCTGTGCGGCAGCAGCAGCGTGGTATACCGGAACGGACGCTATTACTGCGTTTCCTGCGGCGCCAAGGGCGACCATCCCATGTCCGACGCGGAGTTGGCCTACATCGACCAGGCCCTTTCACTGGGCGATGACAGTGCGGAGCTGGCAGCGCTGCGGCGTCGCTATCCCCGACTGCGTGTCAGATAATCCCCCTATCTGTACCCAATCTTTTCCATAATGAGGGTTATCCTCCCCTCGAATCACACCCGGTCACGCCGCCCTGTGGCCGGGTGTGATTTTGTCCCCTGTCCAGATCACACAGAGAAGCGGGAGGCACCACGAAACCCGCGATTCACGCCCTCCCCTTTTCACGCAAAAAAACTCCGGTTTTGCAACCGGAGTTTTTTGCTTTGCGCGAAAGTGTGATTACTTCATGAAGGTGCCGTCCATCATCTGCTGCAGATAGGCGTTGTACTTCTCAACGATCTCAGCGGGAACCAGATCGGTGTTGATGGCACCGGCGGACAGGGTCTTGTTCTCCAGCGTACCATAGACGGTGTTGCCGCCGAAGGTACCGGCCTCGACAGCCTCCATGGAGGCAACGATCATGGCGGAGTTATCGGTGACCTGAGAGCAGATGATGCAGGGGTTCTGACCCAGAATGTCAGCAGGCTGGCCGATATCGTAGATCTTGATGGAACCGGCAGCGGTGTTGGCATCGTCGATGGCCTCGCGGGCGCCGGAGTCAACAGCGGAAGCGTCGCCGAAGAACACGTCAGCACCCTGGCTGATTAGCTCGGTGGCAAACTCCTTGCCCTTGGGGGCGTCGGAGAAGGAGTTGGCGTAGGGAACGGGCAGCAGCTCGACAGTCTTGCCTTCCTGCTCGGCCACATACTTGGCAGCCTCTTCGAAGCCGGCGATCTTGCCCTTGGTGGTATCCAGCTCCATACCGCCGATGAAGCCCAGCTTGCCGCTCTCGGTCATCAGACCGGCCAGAGCACCGGCGATCCAGCCGATCTGCTGTGCGTTGGGCAGCAGAGAGGACACGTTGCCGTTGACAGCCTCACCGGGGGTCTTCTCAGCGCCGTTCAGCAGAGCGAAGGCCACATCGGGATACTCCTCGGCCGCCTGCAGGACAGCGTCGGTGTACTGGTTGCCGGGGGCATAGATCATGTCATAGCCCAGCGCGCAGTAAGCCACGATGGAATCATAGTACTGATCCTGAGAGATGGAATCGGTGTACTCGGTCTCCCAGCCCATCTTCTCAGCCGCAGCCACCATGGCGTTGTAGCAGGCAGCGCCCCAGCCGCCGTCGCTGATGCTGGAGTCGCAGATCATGGCGACCTTGTAGACCTTGTCACCATCGGCGTTGGCGTTGGCGTCGTCACCGTCGTTGGCGGCGTTGTTGTTGCCGCCGCAGGCCACGAGAGACAGGGTCATAGCCAGCGCCAGCAGCAGTGCAAGAAACTTCTTCATTTTGTGTTTTCCTCCTAATGTAGATTCTTTATAATAGCGCGTTTCCGCGTTATTACCGTTGTTACCGCTGCTCCTTGCGGTAGGGCTGGCCGTTAGCCTTGGGGCCGGTCTGACGGGTGCCGATGACGCTCAGCACGATCACAGTGGCCACGTAGGGGATCATCTGGAAGAACTGATAGGGGATGCCGATGCCGGACACCTGCAAACGGATCTGCAAAGCGTCGCAGAAGCCGAAGAACAGGCAGGCCAGCAGCACACCCACAGCGTTCCAGCGGCCGAAGATGACGGCAGCCAGCGCAATGAAGCCGCGTCCGGCCACGATGCCGTCGGTATAGGTGCTGGAGTAGCAGGTTGTCAGGTACGCGCCACCCATACCGGCCAGTGCGCCGCAGATCATGCAGGCGATGTACTTGACGCCGATGACGTTGATGCCCAGCGTAGCGGCGGCCTTGGGATGCTCGCCCACCGCCTTGTAGCTGAGACCGGCGCGGGTACGGTTGAAGAAAATCGCCGTAAACACCACCAGCACGATGGTAAGATACACCATGGGGCTCTGGTCAAACAGCAGCGGGCCGATGACCGGAATGTCCTTCAAGCCGGGGATGGCAATGCTGGGCATGGTGACGATCTGCTTCAGGTCGGAGCCGGTGCCGAAGTACACCCGGTAGATGAAGGACGCCAGCGCCGGGGCGAAGATATTGATGGCCATACCGTACACCGTATGGTCGGCGCACAGCGTCACCGTGGAGAACGCGTAGATCATGTTGACCAGCAGACCGGCCAGAGCGCCGCACAGCAGGCCCAGCCAGTTGGAGCCGGTGATATAGCAGGTCAAAAAGCCCACCAGCGCACCGATAGAGGCCAGACCCTCCAGACCGATGTTGACCATACCGGCCCGCTGTCCGTACAGCTCCGCCAGAGAGATCAGCAGCAGAGGGATGGCCAGGCGGACGGTGGCCAGAAGCAAACTGGAGATCCAATCCATTACTTGTCACCCGCCTTTCTCTTAGAGAACAACCGATTCTTCCATGACTCGAACTCCGGCAGCTTGGTCAGCGCCATACCGGCCACGGAGAACACGATCACCAGCGCCTGAATGATATCCGATACGCTGGTGGGAACGCCGGTGGCGGCCTGCATGGTAGTGGAGCCCACCCGCAGCGCCGCGAAGAACAGCGCCACGATAACCGTTGCAATGGGGTGCAGCTGGCCGATCAGCGCCATGGCCACGCCGTCGAAGCCGTAGCCTGCGCCGAAGCCGTTGATCAGCCGGAACTGGGTGCCCAGCAGCTCCGCGCCGCCGCCCAGTCCGGCGATTGCGCCGGAGATGATGAAGCTAGTGAGGATGTAGCGCTTGACGGGGATGCCGTTGAAGCGGCTGGCGGTCATGTTGTAGCCCACGGCCCGCAGCTTGAAGCCGCCGCTGGTCCAGAACAGCACGTAATACATGAGCAGGCCCACCGCGATAGCCAGCACGAAGCCCCAGGTGAAGCGCATACCGGTCACCACGCGGGGCAGCTGCACCAGCTTGGAGATGGCCGGAGTCTGTGGGATGTTCTCATCCCGGATCCAGCTGGTATAGAGCACGCCCATAAACAGTGTGGCCACGTAGTTGAGCATGATGGAGATGATCATCTCGTTCTGGCCGCGGGTGATCTTCAGCACACCGGGGATCATGCCCCAGATGCCGCCGGCCAGCGTACCGGCCAGCAGCGCCAGCAGGATGCCGGCAAACCCGGTCAGGCCACTGAAGTAGGCCGTCAGGAACGCGGCGATGGAGCCCATCAGGAACTGGCCCTCGCCGCCCAGATTGAACACGCCGCACTTATAGGCAAAGCAGGCGCACAGCGCGGTGAACATCAGCGGAGCGGACTTATTCAGCGTGGTACCGATGTTGGCGCGGGAGCCGAAGGCGCCCTGGAACAGATACTTCACCGCCTGGAAGGGATCGGCGCCCAGCGCCGCCATGATGATGCCGCCGATCAGGAAGGCCAGCAGGATCGACAGCAGCGGCACCGCGAAGCTGCCCAGAGAGCGTTTGAACTTTTCCATATACACTCCCCCCTTACTTACCGGTCATGGCAAGACTGATCTCCTCGATGGGAGGATTCTTGCCGGAATACTCGCCCATGATCTGGCCCTCGAAGCAAACCAGAATCCGGTCGGACATTTCCAATATCTCATCGAAGTCGGCGCTGATCAGCAGAATGCCTACGCCCCGGTCACGGGCGGCGATCATCTGGTCATGGATGAAGCTGGTGGCGCCGATATCCAGGCCGCGGGTGGGATGAGCCGCCACCAGCAGCACCGGGTCGGACTCCAGCTCACGGGCCAGAATGACCTTCTGCTGGTTGCCGCCGGACAGGCTGCGCACATCCTGATCCACGGAGGTACAGCGGATATCGTACTTCTTGGCCATCTCGCCGGCATAGCTGCCGATGGCCTTCTTCTTCAGCAGCAGACCCTTGCCGCTGCTGAAAGCGGCGCTGTCGCAGCTTTTCAGCACCAGATTCTCGGCGATGGTCATATCGCCCACAAGGCCCTGCAAATTGCGGTCCTCCGGCACGTGGGAAACGCCGTCCTTGATGAAGCCGTGGGGATCGAAAATAGCAGGCCGCTGGCCGGAGAGCTCCACCGTGCCGCTGTCAGGGGTGATAACGCCGGTGATCAGCTGCGCCAGCTGGGTCTGTCCGTTGCCGTCCACACCGGCGATGCCCACGATCTCGCCCCGGCGCACCGTCAGGGACATGTCGTTCAGGCCGTTGTGCTTGGACTCCTTATGATAATCCACATGGGACAGCTCCACCGCCACTGCCGCGTCGGCGCAGTCCTTTTTCTCATATTGGGAGGTGACCAGCTCGCGGCCAATCATCATGCTGGCCAGCTTCTGGCTGTCGGTGTCCGCGCAGTTGACAGTGCCCACCACCTCGCCCAGCCGCAGCACGGTGATGCGGTCGGAGATGTGCATGACCTCGCGCATCTTGTGGCTGATGAAGATGATGCTCTTGCCTTCGGACACCAGCTTGCGCATGATGGCAAACAGGCCCTCCACCTCGATATCCGTCAGGGCGGCGGACGGCTCGTCCAAGATCAGCAGCTCAGCGCCGTGGTACAGCGCCTTCAGGATCTCGGTGCGCTGCTGCTCGCCCACGGAGATCTCCGTGATCAGGCGATCCAGCTGCACGTCCAGACCGTACTTGGCGGACAGCTCCTCGATCTCCTTGCGGCGGGCAGCCCGGTCGATAAACAGGCCCTTGGCATGCTTGTCGCCCAGAATGATGTTGTCAAACACCGTCATGGCCTCCACCAGCATGAAGTGCTGGTGCACCATGCCGATGCCCAGCTTCACCGCCTGACTGGGCGACTCGATGCGAACCTCCTTGCCCTCCAGAAAGATCTTACCCTCGGTGGGCTGATACAGGCCGATCAGAATATTCATCAGCGTGGACTTGCCCGCGCCGTTTTCGCCCAGCAGCGTCAGCACCTCGCCCCGGTTCACGGTCAGGCTGATATCCTTGTTGGCATAGAAGCTGCCAAACCGCTTGCTGATATGTTCCATTCTCAGCAGCTCACTCAAATGCTCTCACTCCCCTGCTTTCTTAATAATGAACAGTACGTCTGATAATATCGGCAAAAGTATACCATACATTTATCCCTTTGAAAAGCAAAATTTTCTCTGTTTTTTACATTTTCTCCCATAAAAATTTTTGTCACTTTCGTGCCCAACATTTTCTCATGTCTCTGTTCAGTTACCCGCAGATAACCGTGTTAAACCGCCCGCACTGCCCCCGAAAAACAAAAAATAAGAGACACACTTTCATGTGTCTCTTATTTCATGGTGCGCGAGGCGGGACTTGAACCCGCACGCCCGTAGTGAGCACTAGAACCTGAATCTAGCGAGTCTGCCAATTCCACCACTCGCGCAAACAACATAATTGATTATAACCGATGTTCTTGTGTTTGTCAACACCTTTTTTCGATTTCTTTCAACTTTTTTGAGAGACTGGTGCGAGCGATGGGACTTGAACCCACACGTCCTTACGAACACAGGCACCTCAAGCCTGCCTGTCTGCCGATTCCAGCACGCTCGCAGATGTTCGCCTCTCAAAGGTACTTGCTCATTATACCAGACAACCTATATTTGTCAAGCCCCAAAATTACACCTGCGCAAGCACCTGACCGATGGGCCCGTCGATGACTAGATCGGCGCCGATATCCGCGCCCACGGTGCCCTTGTTGATGACCACCAGCTTATGGCCCCGGTAGTAGCGCACCAGTCCCGCCGCCGGATACACCACCAGCGACGTGCCGCCGATGATCAGCATGTCCGCGTTGTGGATGTACCGCAGGGCCTTGTCCATCACGTCCTCGTCCAGCCCCTCCTCATACAGCACCACGTCCGGCTTGATGTCGCCGCCGCAGGTGCATTTGGGCACGCCGGTACTGTGCAGGATGGCGTCCAGCCCGTAGAACTTATGGCACCGCTCGCAGTAGTTCCGCAGCACGCTGCCGTGAAGCTCCAGCACCTCGCGGCTGCCCGCCTTCTGGTGCAGGCCGTCGATGTTCTGGGTGATGACGGCTTTCAGCTTGCCCTCCTGCTCCCACTGGGCCAGCTTGCGGTGGGCGGCGTTGGGCTGGGCGTCGGGTGCCAGCATCTTCGCCCGGTAGAACTCATAGAACTCCGCCTTGTGGGCCATGTAAAAGCTGTGGCTCAGCATGGTCTCCGGCGGGTATTTGAATTTCTGGTGATACAGCCCGTCCACGCTGCGGAAATCCGGGATGCCGCTCTCCGTCGACACGCCCGCCCCGCCGAAAAACACGATGTTATCGCTGCCGTCCACCAGCTCTTTCAGTCTGCGGATCTGCTTGTCCATTGTACGTTCCTCCTTACTCTACATAGGAATTTTCCACTTTGATAATGGCCCGGTAGCGGCCCTCCATCCCCTCCACCAGACGGCAGACCTGCTGGGCCACCTGCGGCCGGGTCAGCTGCTCGTCAAAGGGGATCACCACATCGAAGATCAGGTTGGTGTGGGTCGCGCCGGGAACCATGCGGAAATCATGGATGGTGATACGGGGATCGATGGTCTTGACCAGCGCTGTCACCTGCTCCCGGAGCGCCGTCACCACCGGGTCGCCCACCACCACGGGATCCATGTGGATCACCGCCTCGCAGCGGAGCTTCCGGGCCAGCTCCATCTCGATATTGTCGATGGCATCGTGCATCTCCAGCAGTTCCCCGTCCGCCGGGACTTCGGCGTGCAGGGAGATAATGCGCCGCCCCGGGCCGTAGTCATGCACCACCAGATCGTGGACGCCCACCACCTGCGGATGCGCCGTCACCAGCTCCTCAATCTGGCGCACCAGCGCCGGGTCAGGGGCCTGCCCCAGCAAGGGACTGATGGTGTCCCGGGCCGCCTGCACCGCCGACCACAGGATGAACAGCGCCACCACAAGCCCCACCCAGCCGTCCAGCGGCACACTGATGAACCGGCTGGCGACAGTGGCCAGCAGTACGGCGGCAGTGGCCGCCGTGTCGCTGAGGCTGTCCGCCGCCGTGGCGGCCATGGCGGCGGAATCGATCTTCTTCCCCACCGCCCTGTTGTAGCGGTACATATACAGCTTCACGGCGATGGAGGCCAGCAGGATACCGCAGGCCAGCCACGAGAACGTCACCGCCTCCGGATGGAGGATCTTGTCCACGGAGGACTTGGCCAACTCCGCGCCCATCACCAGGATCAGGCCCGCCACCACCAGACCGGAGATATACTCCATCCGTCCGTGGCCGAAGGGATGGCCTGCGTCGGGCTTCTTCCCCGCCAGCCGGAAGCCCAGCAGCGTCACCACCGAGGAACCGGCGTCCGACAGGTTGTTGAAGGCGTCCGCCGTGATGGCGATAGAGCCACTGATGCTGCCTGCCACCAGCTTTCCGGCGAACAGCAGCAGATTCAGCCCAATGCCCACAAAGCCGCACAGAGCGCCCCAGGCACGGCGCACCGCGCCGTCCTCCACCCGCTCCCGGTTAGGGATGCACCATTTTGCCAGCAGTAAGATCATACGCTTTTCTCCTTATGGGGGTACACATATCGTTTTGTCAGGCCGTAGATCAGCGGGATCATGTACAGCAGCACGGCGTAAGGAATGGCCCGCTGATCCACCCCCAGCATCACCAATGGGATGCTGCACGCGATGTTCCACGGGATCAGCGCCGACAGGACGATGCCGCTGTTTTCCATGTCCACCGCCTGCTCATTGGGGTCGGTATAGCAGCGGTGCAGCAGCTGATTGCCCATGACGATCACCACCGACTGGTTGCAGAAGATCATACCCGCGCCCAGACTCACCGCTGCCGAAGCGGCAAAGCGGCCCCAGCGCCGGGCCAGCTTTTCCACCAGTCCCACCGCGCCGTTCAGCACGCCGATACCGTCCAGCAGACCTGCCAGCAGCCCCGTGGTAAACACCAGCGCCGCCGGCTTCGCCATGGAGACGATACCGCCGCCGGAGAGGATATCCTTCAGCTGTCCCGTAGCGGGATAGTAGCCTACCACCGCCGTTTTCAGCATGTCCCACACCGTCATGCCCTGCACGAACACGCTGACCAGTCCCGCCGCCGCCACACTGAGGGCGATGCTGATCAGCACCGGCACCTTCACCAGCGGCAGCACCAGCATCACCGCCGCCGGCAGCAGCGCCCACAGGGAGATGACAGCGCTGTCCCGCAGGGCTTGCAGCAGGCTCTCGTCCACCGCCGTGATGGGGTGGCGGACGGACAGCACAGCGTAGACGATCACCGTCAGTACCACCGGCAGCGCGCCGGTGCGCAGCATGTTCCGCAGGTTGTCATAGAGCTTCGTCCCCGTCTCCGCCGCCACCAGCGCGGCAGAGGAGGACGCGGGAGAGCACCGGTCGCCGAAATACGCGCCGGACAGGATCGCGCCTGCCGCCACCGCCTCGCTGACGCCGCCGGAGCGGGCCAGAGCCATCAGCACGATACCCGCCGTGCCGATAACGCCGAAGGACGTGCCCAGTGCGTAGGCGATCAGCGCCGTCAGCAGAAAGGCCACCAGCACGAACAGCTTGTGAGAGATGGCCTGTACGCCGTAGTAGATGAAAAACACGATGGTGCCGCCGCTGCGCCACAGGGCGGTGATGGCTCCGATGAACACAAAGATTCGCAGTACGATCAGCACCTTGCGGCCCTCTGACCAGGCCATGCCCCACATGGTTTGCAGGCTGTGGCCCTGCTTGCGGCCGTGGAGCGTGAACAGCGCCAGACCCAGCAGCAGCGCCCACAGGAACGACCAGCCCATGACAAGGCAGACCGCCATCGCCGCCAGAAACAGGGCGAAGCAGGCAACCACGCCGCCCATCACTCCGCGCCCCGGATGGTCAGCTTCATCTGGCAGCACAGCCGATCCAGATCCTCGTCCGTCCCGGCGGGCAGCCGCAGCTTACCGCCGCAGCGGCGGCAGATGAGATCCACCGCGTCACGGTGCACCTGAATGCCGTACTCCGCGCTGCCGCAGGTGCAGCGGATGCCGCCACGGGCAGCGATGTCCTTCAGCTCCGACAGTACCTCGTACATAATGACATTATCGGTAAAAGCTTCCTTTTCCTCACACTTTTCCTTTTCCGCCCGGATGGCCAGCTCCTCCATGGCGCTCTGCACTTGCCGGGTGTCTCCGGCGTAGCAGCACAGCTGCTTCGTCTCCGGGCAGGCCAGACCCACGCCCCGGCCCGTCAGAATAGCCGAAACGTCTACCTCCGCCTGATGGGTGCCGCCGCACAGGCCGCAGGGCACCCACAGCCGGAACTTCACGCCGTCGGTCTGGATCTCCAGCTCGCTTTCGCCGCACTCACAGCCAATGCGGGCCGCCGCGGCCTGCAAAGCGAAAACGCTGCGCGTGCCCAGCACCGCCTTGCCGCACTTGGGGCAGATATAGCCAAAACTGCGTACCTCTTCCATATATTCCACCTCATTATCCGTATTATCTTCGTTATGATACCCTGTATTATACGACATGTCTCCAGCCATTTCCAGTCCCTCCGGCGGATTTTCGTTTTTTTCGCCGCAAACCATTGACAGCGGCCAGAGGGGCGGACTATTATAATAGCTATCAAGAAATCGTCAAGGTTTTTCCGCGAGACGCGGAAAAACCAGCCTTTTACCGTCTTTTTTCGACAAAACTCGTCGCCTGCGCCGCACCTCGCCACGCCGCAACATACAGTCCCCCGGAAGCCTCGCAGGTCGAAGATGTGGTGGTTTCGCCAAAACTCCACACTCCTCCGGCGCCGAAAACCCGGTGTCTGTTCTTCCTATTTTGTCGAATTCAGTCAACAAGAATTTGTTTGAAATCGACAAGAATACCTTGAAAACGATGTTGATTTCTGGTAATTTGATATGCAGCAAGGCGATAATCCGGATAATATCACGAAACACGCCAGGCAAAATTTATGAGAGAGGGCATGAGCAACAATGGAAATGATCACCAAGATCCTGCTGGCGGACAGCAGCGAAGAATTCCGACTACTACTACGACACACGCTGGAGGATACCGGTGAGTTTCAGATCGTGGGCGACACCGGCGACGGCGAGGCGGCGTGGGAGCTGATCCAGCAGACCCAGCCCGATATCGTGGTCATGGACGTGATCCTGCCGGGGCTGGATGGTGTGAGCCTGTTGCAGCGGATGCCGAAAAACGTAAAAACCATCGTGCTGTCGGCCTTTTGCAGCCAGAATATGGTGCAGGAGGTCATGCGTCTGGGCGCATGGTACTTCATTCCCAAGCCTGCCCACATGGATTCGCTGCTGGAGCGGATCCGCGAGGCTGCCGTGCCGGAAAACGGCGCGCTGGCGCTGCCCACACTGGAGGCGGACGTCACCGCCATCATCCACGAGGTGGGCGTTCCCGCCCACATCAAGGGCTATCAGTATGTCCGCGAGGCCATTATCATCGCGGTGCAGGACATGGACGTGATCAACGCCGTGACCAAGGTGCTGTACCCGGAGGTAGCCAAGCGGTTCCATACCACGCCCTCCCGCGTGGAGCGTGCCATCCGCCACGCCATCGAGGTGGCATGGGACCGGGGCGATCTGGAAACGCTGCAGGGTTATTTCGGCTACACCGTCAACAGCGCCAAGGGCAAGCCCACCAACTCCGAGTTCATTGCCATGATCGCGGATCGCATCCGCCTTCGCAAGAAGAATCAGGATCCCCTGAAATAAGCAAAAAAGAGTGAGAAGCTTCGGCTTCTCACTCTTTTTTGCTTATTTCATCATCGGTGTCAGCCGCCAGTCGCTGCCTGGGACAGCCTGCGCCAGATCGGTGTAGGCCAGCGTGTAGAGGTCGGTGTATCCCGCCTCACGGCGGAACAGCGCTTCCGCCCCACTGCCCAACGCCGCCACGTCCGCCGCCTTGGTCAGCACCGGAGCGCCCGCCTTCCGCATCTGCCGCAGCAGAGCGCGGCCGGTCTCGTTGGCCGCCAGCACACGGGCGTAGGGTACGGTCTCCGGCGCTTTCGGCAGTCCCAGCCACGCCGAGAGCACCATCCGCCGCAGCCGCGCCGCCGTGTAGCGCTTGGTTTTCACCGCTGCCAGCAGCTCCTCCACCGTGGCGCAGCGCCGCACCGCGTCATATACCCGGTGGTACAGGCCCTCTCCTCCGCCGTCATAGGCGGCGAATTCTTCTTCCGTCATCTGCCGCAGCCGGGCCAGAATGGCCCGCTCCACCAGCGCTCCGTTCGTGAGCCGTCCCGCTGCCAGCTCCCGCAGCAGCACCTCCGCCGCACCGGGCGGCAGAAACGCCAGCGCTTCCCCTCCCCTACCCTGCCGCAGCAGCTGCCGGATGTGGGAGGCCGAGGCGTAGCCCTCCGCCGCGCCGCCGTCGTGGGACGCGCCGACGCGGCTCACCACTATCGGCGTCATATCAGTCTCCAATTGGCGGCAGGCTTTCAGATATTCCACCGCCAGCGTGTCGTTGGGCTGGCGCAGCACCGCCGCGCCGTCCCCCAGCCGGGCCTGCACCGCCTGCTGCCGCGCGGCGGCATAGGTGATGCCCGCCGCCAGCTCCGCGCGGATATCCGCCTGGAGATCGGGCGAGAGCAGCGTATCTGCCGCCGCTTGCAGCAGCGCCGCGTCGCCGCACTCGCTGCCGAAGCCGATGTGGGTGCAGCCCGCCATCCTCAGCAGCTGCACGCCGCCCCGGGCAAAGGCCTCCGCCGTGGCCATGGCCCACGCCGTGGGCAGCTCCAGCACCAGATCCGCGCCGCAGCTGACCGCCATCTCCCCACGGGAGAGCTTATTCACCAGCGCCATCTCGCCCCGCTGGACGAAGTTGCCGCTCATGGCGCAGACAATGGCGTCCGCGCCCCGCTGCCGCAGCCGGGAGAGCAGATAGGCATGTCCCAAATGAAAGGGATTGAACTCGCACACAATGCCGGTCACCTGCATCCGCGTCACCTCCTTTTTCTCCCATTTTACCCTACACGGACCGCAAATGCAACTTGACATTTGCCCCACCCCCTATTTACAATAGGAGCAACATAACGAAACGAGGTCTTTCCCATGAACATTGCCCTTTTCTACGCCATGCCGTCGGAGATCGACAGCCTCATTCAAGGGGCCGCGCCCATGGAGACGGTGCACGGCGTTTCCTTCTACCGCATCCGCCCCAACGTCATCGCCTGCTGCGGCGGCGTGGGCAAGGTCAACGCCGCCATGGCCGCTGCGGTGCTGATCGACCGCTATCACCCCGACCTGATCCTCAACGCCGGTGTGGCGGGCTGCTTCGAGGAGGTGCCCATCGGCACGCTGGTGCTGGCGGAGAAATTCGTCCAGCACGACGTGGACACCACCGGCGTAGGTGACCCCATCGGGCTGGTGTCCACTGTGAACAGGGTGGACTTCCCCACCGCCGATTTTGAAAGAGCCAAGGCCGCCATGGACAAGACCGGCTATCCCTACCGCACCGGCACGGTGGCCACCGGCGACTGGTTCGGCATCCCCGGTCAGCGGGCCGACTGGGTGCGTGACACCTTCCATCCCCTGCTGTGCGAGATGGAGGGCGGCGCGGCGGCGCAGGTGTGCTATCGCTGCGGCGTGCCCTTTATGGCGCTGAAATCCGTGTCCGACTGCCTGACCAGCAAGCACGACTACAACTTTAATTTCCCCACCGCCATGCGTGACCTGAACGCCGCCGTCATGGCGCTGGTGGATCATCTGGAGGACTGAACCATGGAACGTATCGCAAGCTTTACCGTCAACCACGACGTGCTGACGCCGGGGCTGTATCTCAGCCGCCGGGACGGCAGCGTCACCACCTTTGATCTGCGCTTCAAGAAGCCCAACACCGGCGATCTGCTGACCAACGCCCAGATGCACTCGGTGGAGCACATCATCGCCACCGCCCTGCGGAATAGCCCGCAGAAGGACGCTGTCATCTACTTCGGCCCCATGGGCTGCCAGACGGGCTTTTACTTCCTGTTCGACAGTCAGCGGCTCACCGACGCCCAGGCCATCGACCTGCTGCGGCAGGTGTTCGCCCAAGGCGCGGTGTGGAACGCCGCCATGCCCGGCAAGTCCTCCCGCGAGTGCGGCAACTACAACAATCTGGACGTGGCGCTGGCCCGGGAATGCTGCGCTTTCTACGCCGACATCATCGACAGCTGGACGGTGGAAAAGCTGGTCTATCCGGAATAAAGGAAAACCTGCGGAAATTCACGGGAAAAATCCCGAATTTCCTGTTGACAACGGCTTTTCCCGCTGTTATACTAGTAAGGCCGCTTTGAATGGGTCAAAAGTTTCGGCTTCGGCTGAACGCCCCCGACAGCGAGTCCGTAATAAAGGAAAGGCAGGTGCAACAAGTAATGCAGGCTATTATCGTGACCGGTGGTAAGCAGTACGCCGTCTCTGAGGGCGACACTCTGTTTATCGAAAAGCTGGACGCCGAGGCTGGCGCTTCCGTGGTGTTTGACCAGGTGCTGGCGATCGTGGACGGCGAGAACACCAAGTTCGGCACTCCCGTGGTGGAGGGCGCGAAGGTGGACGCCACCATCGTGAAGAACGGCAAGGGCAAGAAGATCCGTATCTTCAAGTACACCCCCAAGAAGGGTTACCGCAAACGTCAGGGTCATCGTCAGCCCTACACCAAGGTCGAGATCGGCAAGATCAGCTTCTAAGGTGACAGCATGACGAGCGTCATTTTCCACACCGTGGAAGACCGCATCATCGGATTTGATGCACAGGGCCACAGCGGCTACGGCGAACAGGGCGAGGATATCGTCTGCGCCGCCGTCACCAGCGCCGTAAGGCTGGTGGAAGCCACCGTCAACGACGTGATGGGGCTGTGCGCCTCCGTGAAGGTCAACCAGGAGACCGCCGCCATTTCCCTCCGGCTGCCCGGAGGACTGGCTCCCACAGCGGAATCCACCTGTCAGAATCTTATGACAGGCCTGATGGTCTATCTGGCCCAGCTTCACGACGAATATCCGGAACACATCGAGGTGCTGGAAGCGTAAGCTCCCGCCCTTGTATCTTACAGAAAGGATGGTACTGCGAAATGTTGCACATTGGTCTGCAGTTCTTCGCCCATAAAAAAGGTATGGGCTCCACCAAGAACGGCCGTGACTCCGAGTCCAAGCGCCTTGGCCCCAAGCGCGCTGACGGTCAGTTCGTTCTGGCTGGCAACATCCTTGTTCGCCAGCGCGGCACCCACATTCACCCCGGCACCAACGTGGGCAAGGGTACCGATGACACCCTGTTCGCCAAGGCTGACGGCGTTGTCCGCTTTGAGCGTCTGGGCAAGGATCGTAAGCAGGTTTCTGTTTACCCCGCCGAGTAATTTGTCTTATAAAACCGCGTCTGTCGCTTGACAGGCGCGGTTTTCTTATTGCCCGTAAGGCAAAATTCACAATTCACCCCTTGTAATTCCGGTTTCTTTCGTATACAATAAAGTTGTCTTATTCCAACCGCTGTCCGGACACTCCACTTCTTGCCCGGCGGCGGCAACTTAAAGGAGGAAGATCCGCTGTGACTGGCGGTGCGGCAGTGTGGAGACCTGTCGTAAGGCGGCGCGCCGGAAGGCGGCTGCGAGGCGGCTTTTTGCGGAGGCAGAGCGGCTACAGTCAATATGAATATGGCAAAGGTCATACTGAAGGATCTGAAGAAGGTCTACCCCAACACCGAGAAGAAGAAAAAGGTCAAGAAGGGCGAGGAGCCGGAGAAGAAGCACAATCTCCAGATCACCGAGGAGGGCGTCGTGGCCGTCCAGCAGTTCAGTCTGGAGATCGCCGACAAGGAGTTTATCGTGTTGGTCGGCCCCTCTGGCTGCGGCAAGTCCACCACCCTGCGGATGATCGCCGGTCTGGAGGACATTACCTCCGGCGAGCTGTGGATCGGCGATAGGCTGATGAACGACGTGGAGCCCAAGGATCGTGATATCGCCATGGTGTTCCAGAACTACGCCCTGTACCCCCACATGACCGTGTATGAAAACATGGCCTTCTCCCTGAAGCTGAAAAAGGTGCCCAAGGATGAGATCGACCGCAAGGTGCGTCAGGCGGCGGAAATTTTGGACATTACCCAATATCTGGACCGCAAGCCCAAGGCGCTGTCCGGCGGCCAGCGGCAGCGTGTGGCCATTGGCCGCGCCATTGTCCGTGACCCGGCGGTGTTCCTGATGGACGAGCCGCTGTCCAATCTGGACGCCAAGCTGCGTAACCAGATGCGCGCCGAGATCATCAAGCTGCGCCAGCGGATCGACACCACCTTTGTATACGTCACCCACGACCAGACCGAGGCCATGACGCTGGGCGACCGCATCGTCATCATGAAGGACGGCTTCATCCAGCAGATCGGCACCCCCCAGGAGGTGTTCGACCATCCCGCCAACCTGTTCGTGGCCGGGTTCATCGGCACACCCCAGATGAACCTGTTCGACGCGCGGCTGGTGAAGAATAACGGCAAATACGCCGTGGCCATTGACGGCGTGACCGTGGAGCTGTCCGACGAGAAGCAGCAGCGCCTGAGTGCCAAGGACGTGCCGGAGCAGGATGTGGTGCTGGGTGTGCGCCCGGATCATATCATGCTGTGCGCCGACGGCGTAAAGGGCAAGGTGGACGTCAGCGAGCTGATGGGCTCCTCCGTACACCTGCACATCACCGCTGGCGACAAGGACGTGGTGGTCATCGTCCCCACCAACGGCAATGCCGCCCACTTCCCCATGGGCAGCGAGGTCAACATGATCTTCGGTGGCAACGTAGCCCACGTGTTCAGCAAGGAGACGGAAAAAAATCTGGAGTGGTAACACTTCGCAATATAAAAATGACCGCCCAAAGGCGGTCATTTTTTTGCCGGTGCAGGGGTCAGAATACCTCCGGGCGGTTGGCATAGGCCAGATCCGCCGTGGCGGTTTTCAGCTCCTCCATGCTGCGGATATCCCGCTTGCGCAGGTCGGTCTGGGTCTGGGGCGGCAGGGCGTAAAAGTAGGTATACGCCTGGGGATCGTTGTTGAGAAGATCGGTAAGATCGGCTGCATATTTCATAAAAAACACCTCCGCCGCTAGTGTGCGCGGCGGAGGTGTCGTTTATGCGGTCAGCGCTGGTACTCGAACTCCAGATCGTACATGCTGACGATGTGGCCGTCCTGAATGCCCATCTGCTCCAGCTGGTCGAACAGACCGCTCTGGCGCAGCATTTTGTCGAAATACATGCGGCTTTCGTAGTCGGAGAAATTGATGTTGGCCATAAGCCTTTGCAGCCACGGCCCCTCCACCAGCCACGTGTCGTCCTCCCGCTCGATGTGCAGCGGCTCGGAGGTGTCGATCTGGGGCGGCCGGGGCACGTACTCCGGCTCGTAGACCGTGACGGGCGGCAGCTCGCTGAGCCGCTGGGCGATGTGCCGCACCAGCTCCCGGGTACCCTGATGGGTGGCGGCGGACATGGCGAAGAACTCATAGCCCAGCTCCTCCACGTGGGCACGGAAGGCGTCCAGCTGCTCGTTGTCCATCAGAAGATCGGTCTTGTTGGCCACGGCGATCTGAGGACGGGTGGCCAGCTCGGGGCTGTACTCCTTCAGTTCGGCGTTGATGGCATCGAAATCCGCGATGGGGTCGCGGCCCTCACTGCCGGAAACGTCCACCAGATGCACCAGCAGACGGCAGCGGTCGATGTGCCGCAGGAAATCGTGACCCAGACCGGCGCCCTCACTGGCGCCCTCGATGATGCCGGGGATGTCAGCCATCACGAAGCTGACGCCCTCGTCCACGTACACCACGCCCAGATTGGGATACAGGGTGGTGAAGTGGTAGTTGGCGATCTTGGGGTGGGCTTTGGTGACCACGCTCAGCAGCGTGGACTTGCCCACGTTGGGGAAGCCCACCAGACCCACGTCCGCCAGCAGCTTCAGCTCCAGCACCACGTCGTGGCTCTCGCCGGGCAGACCTGCCTTGGCGAAGCGGGGCACCTGACGGGTGGGGGTGGCGAAATGCTGGTTGCCCCAGCCGCCCCGGCCTCCCTTGCACAGCACATAGGGCTGGTCATCGGACATGTCCTTGATGATCTCGCCGGTCTCGGCGTCACGTACCAGCGTGCCCCGGGGGACACGGATGGTGAGGCTCTGGCCGTCCTTGCCGGACTTCCGGCCGCCCTGACCGTCCACGCCGTTGGCGGCCACATATTTGCGCTTGTAGCGGAAGTCCATCAGAGTGGACATGTTGTCGTCCACCTTCAGGATGATGGAGCCGCCGTCGCCGCCGTCACCGCCGTCCGGGCCGCCGGCGGCAATGTATTTCTCCCGGTGAAAGGCCACTGCACCGTTGCCGCCGTTGCCGGCGCGGCAGGTGATGCGGGCCTTGTCGATAAATCCATTTGCCATTGTGTTACCTCGTTCTATCTGAAAAATGTGCCTATTGTACCTAGTATATCCTATTTTAGCGGAAAATAGCGGTTACGTCAAGTGGTGGCACGCCGCACTCCCCCCACGTGTCATTCCGAGCCAGTGCTCACACTGGCGTGGGAATCCGCAGCTTCCTTTGTAGAGTTGTGTCCGCGCATCCCCCCTTGCACAGCAAAAAGCGGATGACCGCTGTCATCCGCTTTCTCGTCTTGTAACATCTCCACGGTACAAATATTATAGGGAGGAATAGGGCGATGGCTGCACGGAAATCGCGCAGCCATCAAAAGGGATTTGAGGATAGAAAGGAAAAGTAATATGTGGAGAATTACTGTCTATAAAATACACGATATTGCAAGATATGTAAAGCGACATTTTTTCATCTTTCCATGAAGAAATGTCATATTTGACGGTTGCATTTGCAGCAGTCTCATGGTAAAATTTATGCTATTGTAAAGCAGGCAATACGGAAAGGAGAACGCTCACGGACGCAAAAAAGCTGGCAGCGCTGGCCGCGGCGGCGGATCAGGGCAGCTTCACCCGGGCGGCGGAGCAGTTGGGCTACACCCAGTCGGGGCTGACCCACATGATGAACAGTCTGGAACGGGAGATCGGCTTCTCCGTACTGATCCGTGACCGCCGGGGCGTCCGGCTGACGCCGGCAGGCGCCCGCATCATGCCCATGGTGCGGCAGTGTCTCGCCGCCAATCAGGCGCTGGAGCGGGAGATCGCGCTGGTGAACTCTCATCAGGAGGAGACGGTGCGGGTGGCCTCCTACGCCAGCATCGCCATGCACTGGCTGCCGGAGCTGATCGAGCAGTTCCGCCGCCGTTACAGCGGCGTCAGCGTGGATGTACAGATGGGCTCGGTGGAGGAGGTATACCGCTGGGTTCGTGAGGGGAGAGTAGATATGGCCTTTGCCAGCCGTCAGGAGAGCAGCACGCTGGACTGGACACCCCTGAAGCCCGACCCGCTGCTGGCCATCCTGCCCCGCAGCTTCGATACCGGCGGCGCCGCCAGTCTGGACGTCCGGCGGCTGGAGGGACAGGAGTTTCTGATGCCCTCTCTGGGCTTCCATCTGGATATCATGCGGGCGCTGGATCGCTGCGGCGTCACGCCCATCATCCGGGACACCCAGGTCAGCGATACGGTCATCATCTCCATGGTGGAGCACGGGCTGGGCGTCAGCATTCTCAGCCGTCTGGTGCTGAAGGGCCGGTCGGACGACGTGCTGGCGCTGCCGCTGAACCCTCCCGCCGTGCGGGAGCTGGGCGTGGCCACCCTCCCCCACCTCCGCCCACTGGCGAGGAAGTTTTTGCAGTTCACCGCAGAGATGGTGGAGAAGCTATAGCTATGTTATAGAGTATTCCGCGCCCCGGCGCGGGTCACTTTTGGCCGCTGTCCCAAAAGTGACCAAAAGGACAGCTTAAACCTGCGGTTTAAGAATCCGCGCACGCTATACCTACTGCAAATTTGTGATTCATCACCACGCGTTCGCAGAACACGGCAATTGTCGCGGCATATGACGCATCGGCTTTCCTCTTGCGCCGCTGCCGCTCACAGGCGCAATGGTAGGCGCTGAATCGTTGTTCGGCGTAGGCATTAGCGGCAGCGGCGCAGGAGCAGAGACGATCCTTTTAACCAAGCGCAAAAGAAAACTTTGCGTGAACGTGTGGTATGCAATCACAAGTTCGCACAGAATATAGCGCGCCCGGAAGTGAAGGAACCGGAGGTTCCTTCTGGCGCTTTTGCCTACTTTTGCCGCTATTGGCAAAAGTAGGTCGCCCCGGAGGGCGAAACACCCCCAAACAATAACAACAAATCCAACTCAACAGGAGAATCACCCCATGTTACACTTCACCCCCGTGACCGCAGAGAGCATGCCTCTGCTGCGCCCCTATTACGAAACCTGCCCCTACCGCCTGTGCGAATACAGCTCCGGCGTGAAATACATGTGGCGGGGCCACCTCCGCTCGGAGTACGCCTTCACCGACGGCTGCCTTGTCATCTGCAACTGCATCGACGGCGTGCCCCAGTTCGACTATCCCATCCCCGGCCCGGAGGGCGACGTGGACGCCGCCCTGACCACCATCGAGGACGACTGCCGCCGCAAGGGCGTGCGGCCCATCTTCTCCGTGGTGCCGGAATCCGAGGCGGGCAAGCTGGCGCTCCGCTGGCCCCGCGTCACCATCACCAACGAACGGGCATGGAAGGACTACCTCTACCACGCGGAGGACTTGGCCCACTTCGCCGGCCGCCATTACAGCGGCCAGCGCAACCACATCAACAAATTCAACAAGGAGCACCCCGGCGCGGAATTCATCCCCCTGACGGTGGAAAACGCCGATCTGCTGGCAGCCTTCTGGGTCGACTACCAGCAGGAATTCCAGAAGCAAAGCCCCGAGGCCAAGCGGGAGCTGGCGCTGGCGCAGGAGCTGTTCAGCCATCTGGATATGGGTCTGTTCCGGGCAGGCGGCATTTTGTGGGAGGGCCGTCTGCTGGCCATTGCGCTGGCGGAAAAGTGCGGTGAAACGCTGGTATGCCACATTGAAAAGGCCCTGTATTCCCATGCGGGCGTCTACCCCGTCATGGTGCAGCAGTTTGCCGCCTACTACGGCGGCGACTGCCGCTGGATCAACCGGGAGGACGACGGCCGCGACCGTGGCCTGCGCACCTCCAAGCTGCAATACCTGCCCGCCGAGCTGGGCAGCAAAATGCGCTTCGAGGTAGGCTGCGAGCTGGACGCTCTGCGGCACATCCCGGAGCTGACCACGGAGCGGCTGACCCTCTCCCCTTTCACTGACGAGGACAAGGCCGCCTACAACACCCTCTGTCTGGACGACGACCGCAACCGCTGGTGGGGCTACGACTACCGGGACGACCTGAAGGGTGAGCTGACTGAGAACTATTTTCTGGATGTGACCCGGCAGGACTTTGCCAACCGCATCGCCATCAACTTCGCCGTCCGGCTGGAGGGCCGCTGCATCGGCGAGGTGGTGCTGTATAACGGCGACTGGCGGGGCTCCATGGAACAGGGCTGCCGCATCGCACCGGAATTTGCCGGACACGGCTACGGCACCGAGGCCTTTGCCGCCGTGGCAGACTGGGCGCTGTACCATCTGGGCCTGACCCGTGTGGTGGCAAAATGCTACAAGGAGAACGCCGCGTCGGAGCGGATGCTGTCCTTCTGCATGCGCCACACCCATGATGATGAGACGTTCCGCTATTTTGAGAAGCTGGTGTGATAACGCCCTGTTTTTTCTACCCCTATAACCGGCTTTATTGTACCGATAAAGCGCCTTAATGTACCAATAAAAGCACCCCACAAGGGGTGCTTTTATTGGTTTTATACTATCTGTTATCATTTCAGCAGCTTCATCCGCGCCCGATAATCCGGCATCACCTTGGCCACCTCGGCATAAAAGGCTGAGCTGTGGTCATGGTGGCGGATATGCGCCAGCTCATGCACCACCACATAGTCAATGGCCTCCTCCGGATACTGCATCAGGTACAGGGAGAAGCAGATGCCGTTCTTCCCGGAGCAGCTGCCGAACCGCGTCCGGGCAGCGGTGATCTTCACCGACGTGGGGACGACACCCATAATGGCGGCGTAGTGGACCACCTTTCCCGGCAGCACCTCCTTCGCCCGCTGCCGCAGAGCCGCGATCTCCGCTTCCGTCAGGGGCGGATGGGCCGCCTGTCGGGCGGCTACCTTTGCCTTGGCCTTCTCCAGCCAATCGGCGTGTGCGGCCACGAACCGGTCGATCTCCCCCTGTGTCATCCGCAGCGGTGCGCGAACCAGCACGCGGCCCTCCCGCGTCACCTCCAGCGCCACCGTGCGGCGGCGGGAACGGACGATCTCATATGTCATGCCCTCACCTGCTTTCTATGAGGACAGTATACCATGCCGCTGTACAAATTGCAAAAAATATGGTATAGTAATGGGGTCAATAAGGAAAGGAGCGTCTGCCATGACTACCATCTGCCGACGGCTGCACCGGGGCGACGACCTGCTGCTGTCCATCAAGGCCATTTGCCGGGAAAACCACATTGCCGCCGGGGTGATCCTGTCCGGAGTGGGCTGTCTGACCCGCGCTGTGCTGCGGGATGCCGACGGCGTTACCGTCCGCACCGTGGAGGAACACTGCGAGATCTTGTCCCTGATGGGCACGGTCAGTGAGGAGCGCTGCCACCTGCACATCGCCCTGAGCCGTCAGGGGCTGGGCGCTTTCGGCGGTCATCTGAAGGAGGGGTGTCTCATCAACACCACCTGCGAGCTGGTGATCGGCGTGCTGGACGGCTGGCGTTACGGCGTGGAGCAGGACGGCGAGACAGGCTACGACGAGATCACGTTTGAAAGGGTTTGAAATACATGTATAATTCCACACTGTGCTATATTGAGGATCCCAAGGGCAACTATCTGATGCTGCACCGGGTCAAGAAGAAAAACGACCTGAACCACGACAAGTGGGTGGGCGTAGGCGGCAAGTTCGAGGACGGCGAAAGCCCGGAGGAATGCGTGCTGCGGGAGACGTGGGAGGAGACCGGCCTGACGCTGACGGAGTATCAGTACCGGGGGATCGTCACCTTTGTGTCCGACCAGTGGGAGACGGAATACATGCACGTATTCACCGCCACCGGCTGGACGGGCGAGCTGATCGAGTGCAACGAGGGCGTGCTGGAATGGATCCACAAGGATCAGCTGATGAAGCTGCCCCTGTGGGCGGGCGACAAGCTGTTTCTGGATCTGATCCACGAGCCGGATACCCCGTTCTTCTCCATGAAGCTGCGGTATGAGGGGGAACGGCTGGCCTACGCGGCGCTGAACGGGAAGGAATTGAACACATGACCACAAAGGAGGGCGGGATATCCCGTCCTCCTTTTGTTCTGCTACGGCTCCCTCGCCGGGGCGAGGGGTTTTGCGTCCCTGTGAAAAAGGTATTTCATCCCCGCGAGGCGCGGGCGGCCTCCGGCGGCCCACTTTTCCCAACAGCTGGAAAAGTGGGCAAAAGAGCCGGAAGAAACCAATGGTTTCTTCCCTTCCTTGCGCGCTATACGTTGTACAAAACCGCGGCTGCCTACCACACGTTCACGTAAGCTCTTCTTTTTCGCCTTGTTAAAAGGATCGACTCTGCTCCAGCGTCGCTGCCGCTGACATGCGCAATAAATAGCAGTTACGGTCTACCGTGTGGGCAACCGCGAGGGTCACCTCTACGACGGGAATGACAGAACAAACGTGGCGCTGCCGGCGGCGGACAACTGTCCACAGTGCATTCAGCAAAATCACTATATTCCACCACGTAAAACTGTTATAACTTACGAAAATCAGGAAACTGCATTGACACAGCCTGTGAAAATTGCTAGTATAAAGTCATCCCAAAACGGAAACGTTTCCGGTAACGATGTCAATCCGTTTTCATCGGGGCAAGCACGACAGGAGGAAGAACCGTGACCATCAAAGATATCGCCCGCATCAGCGGCGTCAGCATTACCACTGTCTCCCGCGTGCTGAATGATCGGCCCGACGTCAGCGACGAAAGCCGCCGCCGGGTGCTGGACGTGATCGAAAGTACCAACTACATCCCCAACAACTCCGCCCGCGACCTGGTGAAAACCAAGTCCGATTCCATCGGCCTTGTGGTGCGCGGCATCTCCAACCCCTTTTACACCGACATTATCCGGTCTGTGGAGGCGGGCATCACCTCAGGCGGCTACACCATGGTGATGCAGCAGATCAGCTCCGACGAGGACGAGCTGAAGCGGGCCGCCGTTATGGAGCGGGAAAAGCGGCTGCGGGGTCTTGTGCTGCTGGGCGGACGGTTCGACTACTCCGCCGCCGATCTGGCGCTGCTGAACGTGCCCTTTGTATGCTGCTCCTTCGGCAACCATTACGGTACGCTGGAGCGGGTGGATTACTCCTCCGTCTCCATCGCCGATATGGAGACCGCCTATCAGGCCACCCGGTATCTGCTGGACAACGGCCACCGGCGCATCGCCGCACTGATCACCTGTCCCGACGACCACTCCATCAGTCAGCTGCGGTACGAGGGATACACAAAGGCGCTGGCAGAGGCGGGCATTCCGCTGGACGAGTCGTTGGTGATCTGCACCGGCACCTTTAATATTCAGGACTCCTACACGGCCATGAACCGCGTGCTGGACAGCGGCGCGGACTTTTCTGCCGTTTTCGCCATTTCCGATAACATGGCCATCGGCGCCATGCGGGCACTGCGGGAGCACGGACGCACCGTTCCTGACGGCTGCTCGGTGGTCGCCATCGACGGCATCGAGGTATCCGACTACATCGACCCGCCGCTGACCACCCTGTGCCAGCCCATGGAGGAAATGGGACGGCGCAGCATCCAGATCCTGCTGGACATGATCGAAGGACGAAGCGGCAACTGCCACGAGGTACTGCCCACGGTACTGCGGCCCGGCGGCAGCGTGAAAACACTGGTATAAGCCGTTTACCATCGAATACCGTATAGAAAAAGCGCTAGCGCTTTTTCTGCTTCCCCCGGGGAAGCATGAAACCGTTTTTTACAGTGCATACTGTGAAAATAAAATCAATTAAAAGGAGATCAATCAACATGAAAAAGTTTCTTGCACTGATCCTGGCTCTTGTGATGTCTCTGTCTCTGGTCGCCTGCGGCGGCGGAAGCAACGACGCACAGGGTTCCGGTGATGACGCCACTGCCACCGGCAAGGTGTATTACCTGAACTTCAAGCCCGAGCAGGACGAGGCCTGGCAGAATCTGGCCAAGGCTTACACCGAAGAGACCGGCGTGCCCGTCACCGTTGTGACCGCCGCTTCCGGTACTTACGAGGAGACCCTGATGGCCGACATGGCCAAGACCGACGCCCCCACCCTGTTCCAGGTGAACGGCCCCGTGGGTCTTGCCAACTGGAAGGATTACTGCTATGATCTGAGCAGCTCCGCTGTGTACGGCGAGTTGACCAGCGACGACTTCGCTCTGAAAGAGGACGGTGCTGTCTATGGTATCGCCTATGTTATCGAGTCCTATGGTCTGATCACCAACACCGCTCTGCTGGAGAAGGCTGGTTACACCACCGACAACATCAAGTCCTTTGCTGATCTGAAGAAGGTCGCCGAGGATATCACCGCACGCAAGGACGAGCTGGGCTTCGCCGCTTTCACCTCCGCCGGTATGGACAGCAGCTCCGACTGGCGCTTCAAGACTCACCTGGCCAACCTGCCCATCTACTTCGAGTATCAGGCTGACGGCATCGGCACCACCGAGGCCATCAAGGGCACCTATCTGGACAACTACAAGAACATCTTCGACCTGTATATCAACAACAGCACCTGCGATCCTAAGGATCTGGCCGGCAAGACCGGTACCGATTCCGAGAACGAGTTCCTGAACGGCGAGGCCGTGTTCTTCCAGAACGGTTCCTGGGAATATCCCGCCCTGTCCGCCAAGTACAGCGATGACCAGATGGCCATGATCCCCATCTACATCGGCGTGGGCGATGAGGCCAATCAGGGCCTGTGCACCGGTACCGAGAACTACTGGTGCGTCAACAAGGACGCCAGCGAGGAAGACATTCAGGCTACTCTGGACTTCCTGTACTGGTGCGTCACCTCTGACAAGGGCACCGAGGCTATGGCCAATGAAATGGGCTTCGTGATCCCCTTCAAGGGCGCTCTGGAATCCAACAACCTGTTCGTGAAGCAGGATAAGGCCATGACCGCCGAGGGCAAGACTCCTGTGTCCTGGAACTTCCCCACCATGCCTTCCGAGGAGTGGAAGAACGGTGTCGGCTCCGCGCTGACCGCTTACGCTGCCGGTACCGGTGACTGGGATGCCGTCAAGACCGCTTTCGTGGACGGCTGGGCTTCCGAGTACGCCATGAAGTAATCGCGCTCCCACAGGACGCATTTTCTGATGAATCCCGGCTGTCGGGTGGGCTTACCGCCCACCCGACAGCCGCACCCATCGGCATATACCTGTACGCCCCGGCTATACCGGGACGCAGAGGCAGGTGTCGAAGTTCACAGTTGACCGGGAGGTATCGCTCATGCAGAAAAACATTCGTAAGTATTGGCCCATATTCCTTTTGCCCACGTTGGCCGCCTTTTTGCTTGGCTTCGTGATCCCATTCTGTCAGGGATTGTATCTGTCCCTGTGTAAGTTCACGACCATCAACAAGGCAACCTTTGTAGGCTTCAGCAACTACGTAAAAGCTTTTCAGGATGAGCTGTTCGCCAACGCCTTCTGGTTCACGGCGAAGTTCACGGTGGTATCCACCATCCTCATCAACATTCTGGCGCTGGCTATCGCCCTGCTGCTGACCCGCGGCATCAAGGGCACCACGCCGTTCCGCACGGTATTCTTCATGCCCAACCTGATCGGCGGCATCGTGCTGGGCTATATCTGGCAGATCCTGCTGAACTGCGTGCTGTCCCTGCTGGGCAAGCCGCTGCTGGCGCTGAACGCCACCTACGGCTACTGGGGATTGATCATTCTGATGTGCTGGCAGCAGATCGGCTATATGATGATCATTTATATCGCAGGCCTGCAATCCATCCCCAACGACTATATCGAGGCGGCGTACATCGATGGCGCTACCCCGTGGCAGACCTTCTGGAAGGTGAAGCTGCCCAATCTGATGCCCTCCATCACCATCTGCCTGTTCCTGACGCTGACCAACTCCTTCAAGCTGTTCGACCAGAACCTGGCGCTGACCGGCGGCGAGCCTGCTCACGCTTCGGAAATGCTGGCGCTGAACATCTATCAGACCTTCTACGTCCGCTCCGGCCCTCAGTGGAAGGGCATCGGTCAGGCCAAGGCCGTGCTGTTCTGCATTCTGGTGATCGCCATCTCCAGCCTGCAGCTGAAGCTCACCAAGTCTAAGGAGGTGCAGCAGTAATGCAAAAACGCAGTCGTACCATTAACGGCATCTGGACAGCTGTGCTGACTGTTCTGAGCCTTGCGTGGATCTATCCTATCGTGATGGTGGTCATCAACTCCTTTAAGGTGGAGTCCGCCATCAGCACCAGCACCGCCTTCCAGCTGCCTACCGCCGAGCAATTCGCCGGGCTGGACAACTTTGCCAGCGCCATCGGCTCTCAGGGCTTTCTGGCGGCATTCTTCAACAGTCTGGTCATCTCCGTTACGTCGGTGGTGCTGATTCTGATCTGCTGCTCCATGTGCGCGTGGTTCATCACCCGCGTCAACAGCAAGGTCACGAAGCTGTGCTACTTTCTGTTCGTGTTCTCCATGGTGGTGCCGTTCCAGATGCTGATGTTTACGCTGGCGAATCTGGCTGACAAGACCAAGCTGAACACCCCCTTCAACATCTGCATCGTCTATCTGGGCTTCGGCGCGGGACTGGCCGTGTTCATGTTCTGCGGCTTTATGAAGTCCATTCCGCTGGAGATCGAGGAGGCCGCCATGATCGACGGCTGCGGCCCCATCCGCACCTTCTTCCTGGTGGTGCTGCCCATGCTGAAGCCTACGCTGGTCAGCGTCGGCATTCTGGAGACCATGTGGGTGTGGAACGACTATCTGCTGCCCTATCTGGTGCTGGATAAGACCAAGTATATGACCATCCCCATTCTGGTGCAGTACTTCCGCGGCGGCTACGGCAAGGTGGAAATGGGCCCCATGATGGCCTGTATCGTACTGACCGTTTTGCCCATCATCATCATTTACGTGCTGGGCCAGAAGCACATCATCAAGGGTGTGGCTGCTGGCGCAGTGAAGGGGTAAAAATAACTGGCATGAAATCTGACGATTTCATTACCAAAAAAATTCATCGATCCGCAGGGCGGGACAGTTCCTGTCCCGCCCTGTGACACATTATCATTAAAAATGAGGGAAAAATCACAATTATGAAACGTTCCAGTGGTATTTTACTTGCTGTCTCCTCCCTGCCGTCCCCCTACGGGATCGGCACGCTGGGCAAGGCCGCCTATGAATTTGCAGATTTTCTCCATGACGCCGGGCAGCACTATTGGCAGATGCTGCCCCTTGGCCCCACCAGCTACGGGGATTCTCCCTATCAGAGCTTTTCCACCTTTGCCGGAAACCCCTACTTCATCGATCTGGACATGCTGATCGACGACGGACTGCTGAAAAAGAGCGAGGTGGCCAAGTGCCAGTGGGGCACCGAGCCGCGATACGTGGACTACGGCAAGATCTACGAGAGCCGATTCCAGGTGCTGGCGCTGGCGAAGCAGCGGGGCTGGCGGCGTGACGCGGAGCAGGTGGCCGCTTTCCGGGAGGAAAACGGCCGCTGGCTGGAGGATTACGCTCTGTACATGGCCTGCAAGCGGCATTTCGGCATGAAGTCCTGGACAGAGTGGCCCGACACGGCGCTGCGGCTGCGGAAATCCCCCGAGGTATTGGAGCAGTACCGCACCAAACTGCAGGAAGATGTGGAGCTGTTCATCTACATCCAGTTCCTGTTCTTCCGGCAGTGGACGGCACTGCGGGAGTATCTCCACCAGCAGGACATTCAAGTGATCGGTGATCTGCCCATCTATGTGCCCATGGACAGCGCCGACGTGTGGGCCGAGCCGGAGTTCTTCCAGCTGGATGACCAGTGCATTCCCACCGCCGTCAGCGGCGTGCCGCCCGACTATTTCAGCGAGGACGGCCAGCTGTGGGGCACGCCCCTGTACCGCTGGGACGTGATGCAGGAGGACGGCTTCGGCTGGTGGATCCGCCGCATTGACGGCGCAGGCAAGCTGTACGACGTGATCCGCATCGACCACTTCCGGGGACTGGACACCTATTGGGCCGTGCCCTACGGCGAGACCACCGCCCGCAAGGGACAGTGGTGCAAGGGTCCCGGCATGGCGCTGGTCAGTGCGCTGACCGGCTGGTTCCCCGGCCTGCAGTTTATCGCCGAGGATCTGGGCTATCCCACGCCCTCTGTGCAGCAGCTATTGCTGGATTCCGGCTGGCCCGGCATGAAGGTGCTGGAATTTGCCTTCGACTCCCGCGACACCAGCAACTATCTGCCCCACACCTATCCCCGGCACTGCGTGTGCTACACCGGCACCCATGACAACAGCCCTGTGGAGCTGTGGCGGCATGAGGCCGCGCCAGAGGATATCGCCTATGCCAAGCGGTATCTGGGGCTGAACGACGAGGAGGGCTTCCACTGGGGCATCCTCCGGGGCGGACAGAGCAGCGTGGCCGACCTGTTTGTGGCCCAGATGCAGGATTATCTGGGGCTGGGACAGTATCACCGGATGAACACCCCCGGCATTCTGGGTGGAAACTGGCAGTGGCGCATGCTGCCCGGTGAGGCCAGCGCCGAACTGGCGAAAAAGATCTATGACATGACCGTCATGTACAGCCGCACGGAGCGCCGCGCGGAAGAAACAGCGGAGGAAGAAACCGCAGCGGAAGCGAAATCATTTTGAATCATGCCGCCTGCGGCGGCATACCAAAGTTCTTCGTTCTTCACTTTTATTTCTTCTCTGACAACAAAAAAACCTCAGGCCGGTTGGCCTGAGGTTTTTTTGTTGTCTCTTAATAGCTGCCCAGGTCGGCGGACTTGTCGCCCTCGACGCTGGTGCCGAACTCGTAGTCGTTGCCGGGGAGGATGGCGTTCAGGAGCACGCCTGCCAGAGCGGCGATGGCCAGGCCGGTCAGGGTGATATCGGCGCTGCCCACGGTGAAGGTGATGCCGCCGGTGGAGCTGAAGCCCAGACCGCTGACGAAGATCACCGCGGCGATGATCAGGTTGCGGGACTTGGTGAGGTCGACCCGGTTCTCTACCACGTTGCGGACGCCGACGGCGGAGATCATACCGTAGAGGACGAAGCTGACGCCGCCCACGATGGCGGTGGGGATGGAGTTGACCAGCGCGTCAAACTTGGGGGAGAAGCTGAGGATGATGGCGTACAGGGCGGCCAGCCGGATGACGCGGGGGTCGTAGACCTTGCTGAGAGCCAGAACGCCGGTGTTCTCGCCGTAGGTGGTGTTGGCGGGGCCGCCGAACATGCCGGCGAAGGCGGTAGCCAGACCGTCGCCCAGCAGCGTGCGGTGCAGGCCGGGATCCTCGATGAAGTTCTTGCCGGTGGTGGAGGAGATGGCGGAGATATCGCCGATGTGCTCCATCATGGCGGCGATAGCGATGGGAGCCATGACAAGGATGGAGGTGATATCAAACTTGGCGATGACGAACTGCTGGAGACCCACAATGTCGGCCTCGCGCATGGCGGCGAAGTCCACCTGACCGGTGATCAGAGCCACCACATAGCTGACCACCACACCCAGCAGGATGGGGATGATCTTGATCATGCCCTTGCCCCAGATGTTGGCCACGATGATGACCGCGATGGCCACCAGTGCCAGCCACCAGTTGGTGGAGGCGTTGCCGATGGCGGTGCCGGACAGGTTCAGGCCGATCAGGATGATGATAGGGCCGGTGACGATGGGCGGGAAGAAGCGCATGACCTTCTTGGCGCCCACCAGCTTGAACAGCAGGGCCAGCACCAGATACAGCAGGCCCGCGATCACCACGCCGCCCAGCGCGTAGGGCAGCTTTTCCTCACCGGTCATGCCGGCGAACTTGCCGGCGTCCAGCGCGGCGACTGCCTGGAAGCCGCCCAGGAAGGCGAAGGAGGAACCCAGGAAGGCGGGCACCTTAAACTTGGTGCACAGGTGGAACAGCAGCGTGCCGAGACCTGCGAACAGCAGCGTGGTCTGGATGGACAGGGGCAGGCCGTAGGAGCTGACCAGAATGGGCACCAGAACGGTGGCGCCAAACATGGCGAACAGGTGCTGCAAGCCCAGCAGCAGCATACGGGGGACGCCCAGCTCTCTGGCGTCGTAGATGGCCACGTGGCCCAGTTCTTTCTTCATGACGTGATTCCTCTCTTTCATTTGTCTTGTATGTGAATTTACTTACCAAACTGTGTGGGCTTTTCCCGGCCGCAGGCCGAAAAAAAAGACCGATGCAAAACATCGGTCAAAAAACGATATCAACAATAGAAACAAAAACAGTGGGAGCGGCTTTGCACTTGGTCTTACGGATGATGGTCATGGCGCGTTCCCCCTCTCAAAATTTTCTTGCTTATTATATCGGCACTTTCCGCAAAATGCAAGCTTTTTCTTTTCCAAACATCTGACAGATTTTATCCACTATCTTCGTGGACATTGCACAAATCCATTAGCGAGACTTATGGCTGCGATAAAGGAGCGGGGTGCCCCGCTCCGTTATTGTTCATTTCGTGATATCCTCGTCTAGCAGCGTCAGGGCAACGGGACGGCCATCCTCATACACCAGCCGCCAGCAGGCCTGATACTCGTCCCAAGGGACGCAGGAGTAGACGTACTGTCCGTCGCCGGTCAGGCTGTACCACTCCGCGTCCGTGTCCGCCGTCAGTTCCCACGTTTCGCCGGTGCGCAGGTCAGCGGCGTATACAGTGGTATCATTGTGATACAGGGCGAAATCGTCGCCGCAGGCATAATAATTGGCGACAGGCAGCGTCACCGTCCGGTCACCGGCGGGTGCGGCGATATAATAGGTGTCAGTGGCAGTCTGGTGACTGCACAGGAACCACAGAGCGTCCCCCACCCTGTCGGGATAGGCGTCCACCGCGACGCTATCCGGCAGCAGGGACACGCCGTTTTCCCGCAGGTCATAGCGCTCGCTTTCGCCATCCAGCGGCGCCAGCTCCAGCTCCCGCTCGCCCACCCGGAAGTGCCGTTGGGAGAACATGTGCGTGTCGTAGTAGCCATAATCGGTGGGCGGCGTGACCTCCTGTCGATCTCCGCCGGTTTTGCCGTCCAGCAGCAGCTGATAGCTCCTGTCCGTTTTCCGGTCATACACCGTCACCACCACGTCATCGCCGTACAGCGACAGGTGGAGGTTGGTGCAATCCCCGCCGCCGCGATACAGCAGCGTTCGCTTTTTTGCGGCATGATCCAATACACACAGTGATTTTCCACTAATATAATACACACCGTATTCATTTACCTGATAGCTGTTGTACCAGAAGGTGCTGAGTATCTGCTGGCGCTCCCCCGTCTCCGGGTCGTAGCGGTACAGGCCACGGTGGCGGACGTGGTAGTAGTAATCGCCGTCCACCACCGTGCCGATGGAGGCGGCGCAGCCGGTGCGAAGAAAATCGAGATAGTCAAACCGCCGGGCCGTCCAGATACCCAGCACTACAAGGCACAGACAGGCGGCTGTCACCAGCCAGCGCCGCCAGCGGTGGGGCCGCTTCAGCTTGGGGTCGCGGGCGTCCTGCACGGCGGCGTCGTCCACCTCACCGATGGCGTAGAGCAATGTTTCCGGTCTCATAGCAGGCCCTCCTGTTCCAACGTTTGGCGCAGCTGCTGGCGGATGCGGTACAGCATGGACTTCACCTTGCTGGTGGAAAAACCGAAGCGGATGGCGATCTCCGCCACGCTGTCCAGATACCAGTAGCGGCAGAGGAACACCCGGCGCTCCGCCTGGGGCAGAGCCAACACGAAATCGTTGATCCGTGCCGCCAGCTCGGTGGCCTCCAGCTCCCGCTGCACGTCGCCGCTGCCGTCTACGCACTGGCTCAGCTCCTCCAGCGCCAGCGCCGTCTCGTCGCCGAAGCGCTTTTTGGCACGGGCGGCCTCCCACCGCTTCAAAGAGATGCGGCGGGTCAGCTTGCCCAGAAAGCCCGACAGCCGTTCGGGTCGGTGGGGCGGCATGGCGTTCCACGCGCCCAGCCACGTGTCGTTGACGGATTCCTCCGCGTCCTGCTCCTGACGCAGGATGTTCCGGGCGATGGACAGGCAGTAGGGGCCGTATTTTTCCTGACTCCGGTCAATGGCCTGCGGGTCACGCGCCCAGTACAGGGACACGATCTGCTTATCCTCCATGGGCTTCCCTCCCCTCTTATCCTTCTACTCCGGAAAAATGCCCGGCGGTTGCAGCTTGGCGGCAAATTTTTTGCTTCCAGTATAAAAACAGGGCCAAACGGCACGCCGTCCAGCCCTTTTCATTTTACAAAATAATTGTTTTGTTTCCAGAAATCGCCTTTTATCGGATCTTCAGCACAGCGGAAACGGAGAGATCCAGCACCTTTTCCACCTCGCTCATGACGGCGGGGGTGCCGCTCTGCCGGTGCTGCTGCAAAATCAGGAACAGCGGGCCAAACAGCACGGCGTTGATGTAGGCCACGTTGTCGGTTTTCATCAGGCGGCGGGCGATGGCCTCCTGATACACCGCCATCAGCGGCGGGGAGGGCAGGCTGTTCTCCTGCAGTGCTTCAGCCGTGACGAACTCCGGCGCATTGACCACCGACAGGAAGAAATGGGCCTCCTGCGGGTGGGACAGCAATGTCTGGGCCAGCTGGCGCAGGCCGAAAAACAGCATTTCGCCGGGGGTGCGGCCCATGTCGATGGCCTGCTGCAAGCCCTCCTGCAAGCCCTGCCACACCTGTGCATAGATGCACGAGAGCATGTCGGTCTTGTCCTTGTAGTACACGTAGGGAGTGCCGGAGCTGATGCCCGCCCGCTTGGCCAGCTTGTCAAAGGACAGGGCGGCAAGACCCTCCTCCATGGTGATCTGGAGGACGGTTTGGATGACTTTATCCCGTTTTGCTGTATCGATCGTTCTCATGGTTATGATAATAAACGTTTATTCACTTATTGTCAAGACCCTTTTCGGCAAAATTTTCAAAAAGAGGAGCGGGGCAAAACCCCGCTCTTCCTTTTCAGTTGCCCTGTTTCGCTTGGCCCATCAGCACCAGCTGGTCGATGCGGTTCGCTTCCCGGTTCTGCATGGCCTCCTTCCAGGTCTCCCGATAGGTCGCTTCGGAATCGTAGAAGGACACCATCAGGGTTTTCGGGAGAGCTGTTCCTGTGGCGGAGACGGCGGCACTGTAACGCACATGGCAGAAGTGACCGTCCACCGTTTCCAGCTGCCACTCCGCGCCGTTGACGGCGGCGTCCTCCGGGATCTCCCTGCTGGACAGTTGGCGATAGAACTGCTCCTCATCTGTGAAGCCGCCGCACAGCAGCCCCGCCAGTTGGATAGGCTTCTGCCAATCCTCCCAGCGGAAGGAGGCGCCCTCCCCAGCCGCTTCCACATACGTCACCCGCAGGACTCCCTTATCTCCGTCTCGAACGCTGCTGTTGACGCCGCATAGGGGCAACGCCGCGCCATCGCTGCCGCGCAGCGTGTACTTGATGTGGTGCTCCTCGGCAGAGTACGTCTCATTCGGCGAGATGGCCAACGGCATATCCAGTTGCCGCACTGCCTGCTCCACCTTTTCCGCCATCAGGGGATAGCCGTTGGGCGCCACCGACACGGTGATGGGCGGGCGGGGCAGCAGCCCCTCGGCGTCCCGCGGAATGGCCCGCTGCTGGTCGGTGGTGAGACTCTGCCACGCCTGTGTGTAGACAGCTTCCGCCTTCTGGTAGACCGCCAGCAGCGTATCAGTGTAGCCCTCGGCATACGCGCCGTCCAGTCCGTCGATATTCAGCAGCAGCGCACGGCACTGTTCAACTGTCAGGTTATTTCCCTTTACATAGTCTGTCAGCTGGGATACCAGCGCCCCGCTGTCGTTGCCATTCTGACCGTAGATATCCCAGCGGAAGCCGCCGTCAGGAAAACGGGTAAAGAAGGTCGCGGCATCGGGAACGGCCTCCTTGGAGCGGGCGATGTTCTTCTTCATCTGCCACGCCCAGCCGGAGAGAGCGCTGATAATCTCGTCGCCGGTCATGTCTCCGGTGTAGGCGGCGTTTGCCTCCCTGTTGATCCACAGCAGGGCGTCGGTGCCGCTTTCGACGGTCAGCGTGCCGCTGCTCCAGCTGTGGAGGGTGATGGAGGGCGTACTGCCGGTCAGCTCCGCCTTTCCGTAGCGGGCGATCCAGCGGTTGTCGCTGGCCAGCTGGAAAAAGCCCTGCCCCACCGTGTCAGGCTCCGGCACGTCCACGATATCCACCTCTGTGGGCAGACGGAACTCCGAGGCCAGCAGCGCGTGAGCGCTCTCGGTATCATAGCCCAGAATGTTCTCGGGCGGCGTGGTGTCGCTGGGAGTAAAGGCAGCATGCACCACGATCATATAGTCGGCGTTTTGGGCGATATCGGGCTGCTTTTCCAGCTTTCGGCAATCAAACTCCGGCAGGCCGCCGCCCAAGTCCGCCGCCACCGCCAGCAGCACAATGTCGTCGCCCGCCGCAGCCTGCCGTTTTTCGCCGTCAGTATAGGCGGCAAAGGCGGTATCCTTGGGCATCTGCTTCAAATCGTCCGAGAGATCCCCGTAGCCGCCGTAGGCGTCCGTGGCGGCCCAGAGGGTGAACATGGGCAGCATCTGCTCGTTCCGCTCCGGCTGCGTCAGCTGGACGCTCAGCTCGTTGACATAGCGGCTCATGGTCAGCAGTTGGGTGGTGCGGCACTGGCCGTTCTGCCAGATCTCGGCGTAAATGTTGGCGTCCAGCGCCGCTTCCTGTGTGTCTACGGTGAAGTCTGCGCGCCAGGTGGAGATGATGTTCTCCTTCTCCACAAAGGTCAGTGTGCCCTTGCTGCCGCCGGACACGGGATCGGTCAGGAAGCAGACGGCCACCACGACACAGGCGATAATGGCCGCCAGAATCACCCAAAAGGCGGGCTTTTTGTACTGCAAAACCGCCTTGATGCGGCTCTTGACCCCCTCCTCGCCAAAGGCTACGGGGCAGGCCAGCACCATCCGCCGCCCCTGACTGCACTGGAGCAGAGCGTCAGAGTAGGCTTTCTTTTCGTTCCTATCCAGACGGCGTACCACGCACTGGTCGCAGGCCGTTTCAATATCCCGGCAGAACAGCCAGTAGGCCAGCCACACCAGCGGATTGAACCAGTGCGCCGCCAGCAGCACGTAGCCCAGCGGCTTCCAGACGTGGTCGCCCCGCCGCAGATGAGCCTGCTCGTGGGCCAGCACGTAATCCAGCTGCGCCCCGTCCATGCCGCTGGGCAGATAGACCCGGGGACGGAACAGGCCCAGCAGGAACGGCGACGTTACCGCGTCGCACACCCAGATATTATCCCGCAGGCGCATGGCCTCCCGCACACGAAGGCGCAGCCGCAGCGTACTGCCCAGACCGTACAGCAGCAGCGCGCCGCCCACCGCCAGCCACACCGTCACCAGCGGCGGCAGATAGCGGGTGGGATCACCGCGGCCCGCCGTCTCCTGCACCGGCTCCGCGGCGGCGGACTGCTCCGGAGTGGTCTGCGGCTGGGCCGGAATGGCTTCCGCCGGACGGATGGCGTCCACGTCCAGCTGAATGGAGGGCTTGTCGCCGCTTTCATAGACGTAGTGGAAATACTCCACCTGTCCCGACTTCTGCACGGCGGTGGGTGCGGCCACCTGATAGGCCGACACCGGGGACTGGAGGCTGATGGGGCACACCAGCCGCACCGCCACCATGGCCCACAGCAGGCAGGTGATCCAACGGGGCGCTTTTTTCAGCAGCAGCCGCAGCACCAGCACCGCCAGAATCAGCCATCCGGCGGCGACGCTCATGTTGACCAGCTTTACAAAGACCGCATTCATGCTCATCCCTTCCTTTCGTCGATCATGCGGCGGATCTCCGCCCGTTCCTCCTCCGTCAGCTTCCGCCCCTGGGTAAAGGCCGCGATAAAGGCGGGCAGCGAGCCGTGGAAGCTGTCGGCCACGTACTGTTGGCTCTGGCGGGCGTAGAACTCCTCACGGCTCATTCGCACGGTGACAAGGCCGCCGTCGTTCTGGAACAGCCCCTTATCGCACAGCCGCCGCAGCACCGTGTGAACGGTGGTGCGCTTCCAGCCCATCTCCGCCTCCCCCAGCTTCACCAGCTGGGAGGACGTGACCGGCGCGGTGCGCCAAATGATATCCGCAAATTTGGACTCTACGATCCCCATCTGCAATTCTGACATGGTAGCTCCCTCCTGTCCGACTACACTATGTAGTCTTTTCTATAGACTACAGCATATAGTCTCATTTGTCAAGGGGGAAAATGGAAAAAGCGGTTTCTTTATCAGAAACCGCTTTTTCGCTACGTTATTCTTTTGGGAGGTCTGTCCAGCTCATATCCACCCAGATGGCGGGGCGGACGTATTCGCCCTCGTAGGAGCGAGCGCCCTCGCCCACACCGCCGCGAGTATACACGCTGTCGGGGTGATTGCCGCCGTCGGTGGTGCGCAGCCACCAGATGGCCGGGGCGGGAGCCGTGGCGTTTCCGGCCCAGGGATCCTCCGACAGAGCGTAGGCGGTATAGTCCGTGACGGTGGCCGCCTCGGAGGAGAAGTAGGCGTAAACCTCGGTATCACTTAGCAGGAACACCCGATCCTCGGTGGTGAAGGGGTTTTCGCTCCCCTTGCGGCCACCGGGAGCGGTGATGACGGTGGTGGTCAGCAGCCGGCTCTGCTCCTCGGCGCTGAACGCGGCATTGAGGAACGTACTGTTCAGCCACTGGCGGAGGGAGCAGCTCTCCCAGGTGAAGGGCTCTGTCACCGGCTCATAGAAGGGCATGAAGGACTGATGGCTCAGTGCGTACTTGCTGAGCAGCAGCGCCTTGTCGCCGTCCCGAGCCAGCACCAGCCATTCGATGGGCTCCTTGCCGTTGGCGGCGTCGCCGTCCTGCTCATAGCTGCCGAATAGGACGGTCTCCGGTTCCTCGCCTGTCTGACCAAGATAGCGGGCGTCGCCCTCCAGCCAGTCGCGGAAGCTGGAGTCCGCTATGCTGTAGACATGCTCCGCGCCGCCGCTGCTGACGATCACATTGCTGACAGTGAATTGTAAGTTGTTCCGTTCCAATGTGTCCTCGTAGAAATACAGCGTGCTGTCGCCGATCTCCAGCAGGGCCGCAAGCTGGAAGCTCGCCTCGTCGATCGACTCGATCGGCTGCCAGACCTCCGACCGCAGAAAGCGGGTCAGCACCGGAGCGGGGATTCCGTTGTCCGTATACAGCGTGTCGCCGTATGCCCAAGTCATGTCGAAGGTGTCCATCTCCTCCGCCTGCGCCGCCAGCTTCAGCAGCAGCGTGTCGGTCTGGGTCAGGGCGCGCCGCACATCGGCGCAGCCCATCTCTCCCATGTTATACCAGCGGCTCTCATCACCGGCGGTGATCTTGACGGTGCTCTCCCCCGGCGCGGCGGCATAGAAGCGAAGGGTGGTGTCATCGTTCACCTGCGCAAGAATGGTGTAGTCCTCATCTGTACCGTCATCAGCCCGGCCCTCCCGCAGGAAGGTCCAATCGGCGTTTGACAGCAGCTTGCCCAGGGTGGAGCCGGAGGTGGTCTCCACATCGCCGGCATAGCCGGTCAGCGTGACGGTGTCCGTCTGATAGGCGATGGTCGCCACGTTATGATAGTTGGCCAGAGACAGGTCGGGCTCCTCGTTCTCTGTCCCCTTGGGGTTGGTCAGGAAGCACACCGCCACCACGGCGCACACCACCACCGCCGCCAGCACCGCCCAGAAGGCGGGCTTTTTGTACCACAGTACCGCCTTTACGCGGGTCTTGACCCCCACCTCGCCAAAGGCCAGCGGGCAGGCCGCCACCCAATGGCGGCCCCGACTGCAATCCAGCAGCGCCTGAGAGTAGGCCGCCCGCTCCTCCGCCGCCATGTCGCGGATCACCCGCTCGTCGCAGGCCAGCTCCATATCCCGGCAGAAAAGGATATACGCCGCCCACACCAGCGGGTTATACCAGTACACCGCCAGCAGCAGGAAGCCCAGCGGCTTCCACAGGTGATCGCCCCGCCGCAGATGAGCCCTTTCATGCCGCAGGACGCAGACACGCGCCGCTTCATCCATGCCGGAGGTCAGGTAGATACGGGGTCGGAACATCCCCAGAATAAAGGGGGACTTGATGCTGTCGCACAGGTAGACATTGCCCTCCAGCGGGATGGACGCCGCTACGTCCTCCCGCAAGCTCAGATAGCCCGCCAACGCCAGCATCAGCATCACATAGATACCCACCGCCCACAGGATGGAGGGAAGGTTCATATCCACAGAGCGGGCGGGCGGTTGGGGCTGGGGGATGGCGTCCGCCGCCGTTGTGGCGTCCGGCACGGTGCTGTCCGGGGTAGACGGGGTCTCCGCCGATACGCCAGGCAGCAGCGTGGCGGGACGGTATCTGACGTCGCCGCAGAAGCCCGTATCCTGAAAATACGTCACCTGGCCGCTGGACTGTACGGCATCTCCCGCCAGCCGGTAGACCGACAGGTCGGACTGGAGCGCCACGGGGCACACCAGCCGCACCGCCACCAGCGCCCACAGCGCGCACAGCACCCACTTGGGCGCCAGCCTTTTCAGCAGCGGCCGCAGCAACAGGAGCGCCGCGATCAGCCAACTGGCGGCCACCGCCAGATTCAGTGAGCCAACAAACAGTTGCCGCAGATTATCCATAGTCAGCCCTCCTTCCGGAATGTGTCGATCATCCGCTGGATCTCGTCCACCTCCGCCGCCGACAGCTTCTTGCGAGAGGTAAAGGCCGTGATAAAGGCGGGCAGCGACCCGTCAAAGGCGTCCTCCACGAATTGCTCCGACCTGGCGGCGTAGAACTGCTCCTGGGTCATCACCACCGACACAAGGCCGTTTTCGTTTTTGAACAGGCCCTTTTCGCACAGCTTCCGCAGCACCGTGTAGGTGGTGGGCTTCTTCCAGTTCAGCTCCCGCTGGCAGATCTTCACCAGCTCGCCTGACGGCAGCGGCGCGTAATGCCACACCAGCTCCGCAAACCGCAGCTGCACCTCGCCCAGCTCCATGTTGTCCATAAGCGCTCCTCCTTTTCGGTTTATCTTCAATAAACTGTACAGCTAGTTTATCAAGAGTAAACCGATTTGTCAAGGTCTTTTTGCGGAAGCCTTCAAAAAACTGAGTAAGTGCACAATAACCCCCCGCATGGCATCTCACCCAAGGATGTGAGATAATATCCCAAAACTTGAAAAACGCACGGTGAGTTTTTCGA
>ERZ836877.964-NODE-964-length-46616-cov-3.818346_pt1 | contig 46616 bp, 31 predicted proteins | sample MGYA00519469_ERZ836877 | MGnify/ENA primary metagenome ERZ836877 (study PRJEB31850, sample SAMEA3708809) | human gut metagenome | biome: human gut; feature: human-associated habitat; material: faeces | place: China | collected 2014 ...
CTGTAGTGAAATCTCTTTGGCTGTTAACAGATGAGGTAGATATTAAAATAAGCAGTGGCTCTTATTTTGCAGATTTTGGTGAATTTAATGAATTAGGTATTATAGAAACAGATGCAGAACATATTTCTCCTATTCGAATATTGGATTTCTTTCCTCGTCAAAACTCTGCTGGAATCAGGAGTCACAGAAACCGGGGATATATTACAGAGGACATGATTGTAATGAAATCTATGACAGGAAATGTTACTGATTATTATGCAACGCCTATAAATGTGTATGCAAACTCTTCTAAATTATTTAAACCCTATCCTTTGGCTTTTATACGAGGAGCTTCTAGTTTTAATTCTGTGTGCGCTATGTTCTATGATATGGATGAGCAATGTTTTGTGAGGCCGAATACAAATTATGGAGGGGTAAGTTATTGCAATAAACTCTCTGATTCAGCGGGAGATCCACCATGCCCAGGAGGGGAAGGAAGGTCTGATTGTGGCGAAGATGAACTCCCTCTGCGACAGAAAGGAACAGGGCGTACCATTGTTTATGGAGAAAATGGTTATGAACTAAATGTAGGAGATTCACACACCATTATGAAAGATGAAGAAGGACATTATTACATTTATACATTTAGAACACAAGACTCTGACGATTGGTGGTATTATTCGACTAAAAAAGGTTGTTACGAGGTGGACTTTGCAATGGCTCAGGGATTTAATGAAGCTTCTCATTACATGTTTTCATCGGCCAAGTCGGTGGTAGTATATGCTGTAGGTTCTATGTTGTGGGCGTATGATTATTCGCGTAAACAGATTACTTCGATGGATTTAGGAGCAGAAATTACTTGTCTGGAAGCCGAATACTGCTCTACTCGTTCTTTAAGTGATTTTATTGTGGCGACTTATGATGCCGGTACGCATAAAGGAGTAGTACGCAAATTGCAAATAGGTGGAGGCAATGATGAAGTGAAGATTATAGAAAAACCGAGGGAAATTTGGGATGTAACCATGAAGGTGAAATTTATAGAATGGAAGGATGCGAATGATAATGAATTGGAAAAGCCAAAGGAGGACGGTGAATGAAAAAATCAATAGTTTTAATGATATGCTGTGCATTGGGCCTGACGGCCCTTGCACAGACAAATTTTCGTCACATCTCTTTTGATGAGGCAATAGCTGCGGCAAAACAGGAGAATAAGCTGGTGTTTATCGATTTCTATACGGACTGGTGCGGCCCCTGTAAGATGATGTCACGTGATGTGTTTCCCCAAAAGAGTGTGGGAAATTTTTTCAATGACAAGTTTGTCTGTATAAAACTGAATGCGGAAAAAGAAGGCATTGATTTAGCCAAGCGTTTTGAAGTGAAGGCGTATCCTACTTTTCTGGTATTGAATACCAAAGAGGAAGTACAATTGGAGTTGAGGGGTGCAATGGATGGTGATACTTTTGTAGCGAAAGTATCAGCCGGACTGAATCCGGAGATGTCTCCTGCCCGCATGGCGGAACGCTATAATTCGGGTGAACGTACTCCGGAATTGGTAAACAACTATGCGATGCTTCATATGGAGCAAGGAAAGGAAACAGAGGGTTTTAAGATAGTGAACGATTACTTTGCTTCCCTGACGGATGCACAGCGTGTGGCTGCTCCGAATGTTTTTCTTTATACTCGCTATACGTTGGATATAAATGACGAGAAAGGTAAATTTATGGTGGCTCATCGTAATGAGTTTGACTCTTCCGTACAGGAGACAATCATGGAGCGAATCAGCCGTTTGTGTCATTCCTCGTTAATCAACTATTTCTCGGGCTACATGTATCGTGAACATAAATACAAGGCGGATGAGTATGAGGCATTGAAGAGAAGCATCATCGAATTAGGTTTGGATAAGACTTATGCGTATGCGCCGATGTTCCGTTTGATAGAGAGCCGTGTGAAAGATGATGATGCAACGTTTTGGGCAAACTGTAAAAACGAGTATGGTAATTTGAATCAGAGCGATAGCAATCTGCTCATCGTGAATCTGAATCGTCTAATTAGTACGGAGGATGTGGCATTATTGAAAGATATGTCAGGTTTTGTACGTTCTCTCCTGAGTACGATGAGTCCGAATGCGATAATGATGGCAGGTCGTTTATTGGATGGTCTTGAATCGAAATTGAACGTAAAATAATTCTCTCTCTTTAATAAGTTGTATGCAGGAGTCGTGGAGAAGTGATTTTTCTGCGGCTCCGTTTTTAAGAAATGGAAATAGACCTAAATAGAACAATTATGAGGAATCTAAAACAGGTAAGATATTTTCTTTTGATAGGCTTTATGCTGCAAAGTGTGTGTCGTTTGTCGGCACAAGAAGTGCTTTATCCGGATTATGAAGTTTTGAAAGATTCGGCAACCAATTGGATGATGGATTTTTATAGTAAAAACAACTGTATAAACATTAATACTGTCCGTAAGAATCTGCTGGGAAATATGAATCTTGAAAATAAAGTGTATGGGGTGAAGTCTTTGCCTTCGAAGCGAAAAAAAGTATTGGATGGGAAACAACTTTATTCACTTTGTCGTAACAGTTCGCTCTCTTTTTTTACAATGGAATTCCGTCCACAGACGAATGATTATCTGGCATATCCGATTGCATCGGCAGTGGCTTTGTCCGAAGAGGGGATTTGCGTAACGAATTTCCATGTTTTGTCCAATGTTATTCTTTCCGGAGCGTTGAATTATAGTTGGACGAATGACTTTATGCGCTTTGTGATGGATTCGGATGGAAAAGTCTATCCGGTCAAAGAGATACTTACGGCCGATCCGATAAATGACTTTGTTATTTTCAGAGTGGATGTAGCCTCTGATAAATTGACTCCCATGCCGTTGGGAGAACCTTTGGAAGTGGGCGAGGAGGTGTACTGTTTGTCCCATCCGCAAGGTAATCTGTTTTATCTGACAAAAGGAATCGTGTCGCGAAACGTATCGATGGTAAATAAAGAAAATGGGCAGGTAAAGTTGGAAATGCAGATTTCGGCAGATTATGGAGTAGGGTCGAGCGGAGGCCCTATTATTGACAGTCATGGAAATTTGGTAGGAATTGTAAGTTCTACTTATTCGTTATATGCCAATCCGCAAACGTACCAGAATTTTCAGATGGCTATAAAAAAGACTGTCCCTGTAAAACTGATAAAGGAGTGCTTCCCCGAACTAAAAAAGTAAAGATATGAAGACAAGAATCATCTTATTTTTAATAGGGATAATAACAATAGTCCCTAGTGTCGCTCAGCATGGAAATCAGCAGGAGGCGATGAAAAAGAGATATGCTCAAATGTTGGAACAAGAAAGGGAAGAGGCCAAAACTTATTATGCGGGAGCCGACACGGCCCAATACGGTATTCGATATTTATGGACTTATCTGTATGATAAAGAACAAAAGAGGAGTTATAAAGAAAATCGGATTGTATTGGTTGCTCCATCGGTTACTTTAGATATGAGTTACCAGTCTATCGGAGAGAAAAAGTCGATGGAAAATAATCTGAAGACAGGTACCAATACAAGAGATTCTTCTTTGGTTTATCGTTTAACACCTTCTTTCTATTTTTATTATCCGGTGGAGAAACGTTTAAAACGTACTTATCGGATTATATCGGATGAGTTTTTATTGAAAGATACGGTGGTAAATAATACTTGGACTTTTACGGATGAAGAAAAGACGATAGGTGGATATCATTGTAAAAAGGCTTATTGTGTGAGCGGAGGTCGTAAATGGCAAGCTTGGTATACATCGGATTTACCATATGTGGCGGCTCCTCGTCAGTTGGTAGGACTTCCGGGAGTTGTGCTGGAAGCATCGGATGAAAATGAAGAGATAAAATGGCAATTTGAAGGTTATGTGTCCTGCGATGCGGAAAATAGATTCTATTTAAAATTCCCCGATAAGTTTTCAGATATTCCGGTAGAGAAATTCCCTTTGATATTGAATTTGTTTGCTTTATCCGGTTCTAACTATATAGAAGGGGCGAAGGTATTGGATAAAAGTACGAAGGCTTTGCCAGAGAAGTTAAAACCTTCGACCGGAATTGATGCTTGCCGGATTACCAACTTTATAGAATTAGAGTAGTAGAAAATAAGTTAAGGATACTCTATATAAAATGTTTATACAAATAAAATAGGACTATGAATTCAATTTTATTTATATAAATATTTTATTTTATTGGTTTTCTGTTTTTCCTGTAAGGTACTTTTCTCGGTGTTTTTGTTGGAGGATGTTTGGAATTGCACGTAAATGTAAGATATACATATGTATATCGGTCTTGGATATTCTTGTATAGATGAAATATAAATTTGTATACAATGCAGCAATCTTTTTCTATATAGTGGTTTGTTTGTAAATATTTATGAAATGAATTTATGCAAGTCTTCAAAAAAACTTAGATGAAAAGGTAACTGATGCTGTAAGCGAATCGTTTTTAAGTATAAAGAGTTATTATTTATCATTAAAAACGATTGCTTATGTATGGTAATTTAAAATTAAGAGAGAAAAAGGTAAGAACTTTTTTGTTATTGCTCTCTTTTTGCTGTCTATCTATACCTCTGACAGCACAAACAGCAGACAAAAAGATATCTTATCAATGCAAAAACGAGAAACTTTCTGTCGTTTTTGAGCAATTGGAGCGTTTGTCTGGGTACTACAGGCTACAATTTGCTTATTCGGATATCGAAGGATATACGGTAACTGTTGATTTGAAAGAAGTAACTGTTCCCCAGGCAGTAGGGGAATTGATTGCTGGGAAACCTTTAACTTATGCTGTTGAAAATCAGTATATTTATGTAAAAACCCAACGGGGGGGGGTAAAATCGTCTTCTAATAAAGTAACGTTCTGGGGTACGGTTGTAGATGACTTGGATATGCCTCTTCCGGGTGTGAATGTAGCAGTAAAAGGACAACAAGGTATAGGTACTACAACCAATGTTAATGGTGACTTTTCCATTAGCCTTCCTGAAGGTAAACAGATTTTAGTATTTTCTTATATCGGAATGAAGACCCAGGAAGTGCGTGCTTCCGAAGGTAAAAAGCTGACAGTTCGTTTAGAACCGGATGCAATTGCCATGAAAGAAACGGTGGTGACCGGTATTTATACACGTAAAGCTGAGAGCTTTACAGGTTCTGCCGCTACTTATAAAGCGGAGGAATTAAAGGCCATAGGTAATCAGAACATTCTTCAAAGTTTAAGTGCTTTAGATCCTTCCTTCGTGATTGCTGACAATAATTTGATGGGGTCCGACCCAAATACCATGATGAATGTTACCATTAACGGTACTACTAGTATTACGGGACTTTCGGATACGTATTCGGCAACATCCAATCAGCCTTTGTTCGTTTTGGATGGCTTTGAAACCACCTTGCAAACCATATCCGATTTGAGTATGGACCGTGTGGAGAGCATTACTATTTTAAAAGATGCTGCTTCTACAGCTATTTATGGTTCGAAGGCTGCAAACGGAGTGATTGTGGTAGAAACCAAAAAACCCGAAGCTGGAAAACTCCGTTTCAGTTATAGTGGAAACTATCAGGTTGCTTGGGCTGATTTGAGTGACTATAATTTAATGAACTCTAGGGAAAAACTGGAGTTTGAACGTTTATCAGGACATTATGGAGCCTTGGATGAGGAAGGTGAAATCTTGAATGATGTTCAACGTGAACAGTATTATTCTCGCTATCAAAGAGCATTGGCTGGACTTGATTCTTATTGGATGAATGAACCTTTGCGTACGGCACTTATTCATGAACATAGTATTAATGCAGAAGGTGGTGATTCTGCATTTCGTTATGGATTGACTTTCAGGTATAAAGATACAGAAGGTGTAATGAAGGGTTCTGACCGTGAGAATATTGATGGTACGGTTAATCTTTCTTATCGTATAGATAAGTTTAATTTTTCTAATCAGACGAATGTTTCTTTTACGGATATTTCTAATAATGTAGTGGAATTTAAAGAATTCTCAAGATCCAATCCTTATCAGTCGAAATATAATGAACTCGGAGAAGTAGATAAGGTAATAGACACTTATGTCGGAGATGATTTTCAGGAATATAATGTATATAATCCATTATGGGATTTTCGTCAGAAGAGTTCTAATACGGGTGATATTATGTCCATTCGTAATAATTTCTTGGTGGAGTATCGGCCAATTAGTCAGTTACGTATTCAGGGAAAAATAGGTTTTAATACTTCACGTGAAGGTACAGAGGTATTTAAATCTCCTTTTGCTTCAGAGTTTACTGGAACAGAAACTTTGAAGAGAGGGACTTATGATAAAACAAATCGCAGAGTAACGTCGTATGATGGTAGCTTTATAGTAAGTTATGGAGATGTTATAGGTAAGCATACTTATAATTTATTAGGTGGAACTCAATTAGTAGAAAACAGTACAAAAGTTGAAGGATATGCAGCACGTGGATATATTACGGATCAATTTTCTAATCCGAATTTTTCTACGGGATATCCGGATGGAGGAAAACCTAGTTCCTCTATTGCAAAGACACGTTCGGCCAGTTTCTATGTAAATGGTAATTACGCCTATGATATGCGTTATTTGTTAGATTTTAATGTTCGTTCAGATGGTGCTTCTGTTTTTGGACTGGATAATCCATTTTCGACTACTTGGTCTTTTGGTGTAGGATGGAATGTTCATAATGAGACCTTCTTAAAAGAGTGGGGAGGCATTGATTATTTAAAAATAAGGTATTCGTTGGGAAATCCGGGTAATCAGGATTTTGATGCAAAAATAGCGAATAGCACATATACCTATTATACTGATTACCAAAATATCTTTGGTTTAGCCGCCATTGTGAAAAAATGGGGAAATAAAAATTTGGAATGGCAACGTACACGTATTCACAATATCGGTATGGACTTGGAGATACTTGATTCACGTTTGAGATTCACCGTAGATTATACACTGAAGAAAACCAATCCGATATTGTTATCTATTGAACAGCCTACATCGACTGGTGCATCTACTGTACCAATGAATATTGGTGCAACCAAAAATAACAGCTTCTCTTTCTCAATTAACTATTTTCTGTTTAAGCAGAGGGATTTTACGTGGCAGGTGAATGCCAATTTACTCCATACTAAAACTACTTATTATAACATTGGGGACATTTTGGAGAAATATAACGAAGAAGGTAGGGCGAGTCAAACCTTATTGCGTTATTATGATGGTTCAAGTTCTACGGCTATGTGGGCAGTCCGCTCTTTAGGTATTGACCCCATGAATGGTAATGAAATCTTTCTGAGAAAAGATAATTCTTATACTTATAAATGGAATTCATCAGATGAGGTAATTTGTGGTGATACGGCTCCTGATGCCGAAGGTTCTATTGGTTCGAATGTGCGCTATAAAGGATTTTCGTTAGGAGTGAATTTCAGATATAGATGGGGTGGACAAACCATGTTGTCGACTCTGTTTAATAAAGTAGAAAATATATCTAAAGAGTCAATCAAATATAATCAGGATAAGCGAGCCTTGTACGACCGTTGGCAGAAGCCTGGAGATATAGCTAAATTTAAACGTATAGATGATACTTCTCAGACGAACATGTCATCTCGTTTTATTGCGGATGATAATACATTAGAATGCAAATCCATCTCTTTGGGATACGAAACAACTACGGCTGAGTGGCTTCAAACAGTAGGACTCTCATCTTTAATGTTTCGAATCTATATGAATGATATTTTCCGTATTTCAACAGTAAAAGAAGAAAGAGGTTTGAGTTATCCATTCCAAAGAAGTGTATCAGCTTCTTTAAGTTTGCGTTTCTAAAAAATGAAAGGAATTTGATATGAGAATAAAGAATATTATTAAAACATTAACTGTAACTTGCTTTGTTGCGGTGTTTGCTTCTTCTTGTTCTGACTGGTTGGCGGTTGATATGGAAGATGAAATTATGGAAGATAAATTATATGAAACCAATGAAGGTTTTGTGGCGGCATTGAATGGAGTATATGCTAAAATGAATGAGACATATAGCTCCACTTTAAGTATGACGGTTCTGGATGTAATGGCCCAGTATTATAATGTAGCACAGAATAGCAGGCACAGCTTTTATGACTATGCAAACTATAGCTTCAATGAGAGTAATGTAGAAAAGACTTCTGGTAATATATGGACTGGGTTGTATGCATTAATAGCCAACTTGAATCTGTTGCTGGAACATTGTGATGAGCCAGGTGCAGCCTTGAAAGCCAATTACTATCCGTTAGTGAAAGGGGAAGCTTTAGCGCTCAGGGCAATGTTACATTTTGATCTACTCCGGATATATGGTCCGATATACAGTTCGACAACAGAGAATAACCAAACAATTCCTTATGAAGAAACCACCTCGAAAGAGATACAGCCTCTTTTATCGTCTAAGGTTGTAATGGAAAAGGTGATAAGAGATTTGGAACAAGCTGAGAATTTGTTGAAAGATGATAAAATACGTACAGAAGGAGTAATGAATGCGGAATCAGAGAATCCTAATGAAAATGCGGATTTACGTTATCGGCAGTATCGTCTTAATTATTATGCGGTACAGGCTTTGTTAGCCCGTGCTTATTTATGGGTTGGTAATAAAGGAAAAGCATATGAGATAGCCTTTAATCTAATTAAAGAAAACAAGGAAAAAGAGATTTTCCCTTGGACTCCAAAATCTGATGTCCAGTTGGCTGATAAGCCGGATCGTATTTTTTCTACCGAAGTAATGTTTTGTTTGTATAATTCATCTCGGGTGAAGCTGTTTGATATGTACTTTAAGAAAAGTGCGAGAATAAGTAGTTCATTAACTTTTGTAGGTGAAACATTGGGTGATGATTATGGAAAACTTATTTATTTCTACACGGATGAGTTGGATTTGCGTAGAGGAGACAACCTGTGGAGTGAAGAAACTTTAGAGGAGGCTGATAGCAATGGAACTACTTCTACCCAGAAAGCTTTATGTTTCAGTAAATATGCGGATGTGCCAAATAACTCTATTCGTTATATGGTTCCGCTGGTTCGCATGAGTGAGGTCTATTTAATTGCGGCTGAGTGCGCAACCGATTTGTCGGAATCTATAGGTTATATAAATGAAGTTCGTAAAAATCGGAATTGTGTAGATATCGAGCTAGAAGATTCTGATACGGAAGAGGATATATTAGAATATATTACTGCTGAATTTGCCCGTGAAGTGATAGGGGAAGGACAACTTTATTTTTATTATAAACGCCATGCCATGACGGAATTTATATCCGGAACATCTTTCTCATATTGGGGAACGACTTATACAATGGATTTGCAGAATTATGTATGGCCTTTACCGAAGGTTGAAATTGATAAACGTGTAACAACTAACTAATTGGGATAAATATGAAAAAGTATATAAATAAGATAAGTGTGCTCTTTTTCGGATTAGCCTTGTTGTCCAGTTGCGAGAAGGAGCTGATGGATTATGAAGGAACAGATGGGTTATATTTTGATGTAAGAAGGTATCCGTCACATATTGATACTAAATTATGGCCTCATCAATACTACTCAACAGTAGAATTTGGGAATTTGCTAGTTGACGATGTGGAAATGTCTCTCAAAATAATGGCTACAGGGAATGCAAAGGATTATGACCGAGCTTTTACAGTGATTGCTAATGCGGATAGCACAACGGCAGTGGCTGGACGTGACTATAAAGATTTGACGGAAAACTGTGTAATTAAAGCCGGAGAAAATAGTACAACAGTTTCGTTTTCGGTACATAGAACTCCTGAGATGGATGGTGATACGCTTTTGCTGCAATTGAAAATAGTTGAAAATGAGATGTTTAATTTACCATATACGTCCTTTGAAGACGGACCGGCGATTCCATATACCCCTGATGCAAATATTATGTTTAGCTACAATAAGGATGCAGGAATACATAATATTTTTATGTACGACGTGTTGACTCGGCCTAACCGATGGATTGGAAATGATGAAAATGGACTAGGACTTTGGGGAAGGTTCTCAGCTAAAAAATATGAGTTGATAATGGAAGTGACCGGTACAACTATTGAGGACTTTCAAACGGAAGAGAAGATGCCTAACGCACGTCAGACGGCAATTGGAGAAACGATGGCAAGATACGTGTTGGAGAAGGCAGCCGCTCATGAGCCTGTGTTGGATGAGGACGGAACGATGATGTATTTTATGGCTGTTGGAACTTTAGGAGGTACTGCGGCTTGGTCTCCTTTTACTAAGCCAGAAGACTATTATAAATAAGTAAAACTATAGAAAATATGAAGAAGAAATATATAGCAAGTATCATAGTGTTGGCTGCTACAATGACTTTTGGGCTGGTTTCTTGCGTGGAGGATGAGGGAACTTATGAACTTTCTCCCATTAATGAAATCTCTATTTCCGGCATAGATGAGGAGTATACAAAGAAATCTTATGTGGAAACTCTTTCTATTGAGCCTGTATTGGAAGGTTCTTTAAGTGGTAAAGATGAAGACCAATTAGAGTATAAATGGTTTTTTAGCTCCAGTTATGGTTCATCAGTTACTCATACGTTAGTTAGTACAGACCGGAATTTGAACTTCCCTGTGGATGTCGCTCCCGGTACTTATACCCTCTATTTTCAGGTGGAAGACAAGTCGACTGGGCTGAAATGGGACACCTATACCTATTTGAAGGCACAGAGCCAGTTTGTACGGGGCTTTTATTTATTCGGAGATAAGGCGGACGGAACTTGCGGAATGGATTTTGTGAGTATGATGGATGGTCGGGATACCACTGTGGTGAAAGATATTTTTGTGAATTCGCAGAAGATTAAAAATGCGAAGAACCTGATTTTTACCGGAGGTTACGATGACAATACTACAGACCTTTGGGCTATTACAGAGGAAGAGTCGTATGGGATTGAACATTCCGCTGCTCTTAGCTCGTTTGATATTATAGACGGAGTTACGGCTGAAACAATGATTTATCCGACTATTCCGGTAACTCATCCTTTGAAAATGATGGAAATTCATCCACATGCATTGGGAGCATCCAATATGAATCTGTCAAAAAGTAGTAGAATCTTTATGACAGAAAATGAGTTTTTTGTATCTGCTTTAACTAACAGTTTGGAGGCATATGGTAACCCGTTGAATCGTTACTCTGCATCAACTAATGAGTTGTTTAAACCCTCTGTATATTTATTCTATCCGGGAAATTCTTCTTATATATCACGTGTCATGATTTTTGATGAAACAAACCACTGTTTTACCGGAATGAATAGCTCTTATTCATTTGCGGGATATTGTAAAAAATATGCAACAGATTCAGGAGAATTGTTCTATTTCGATCAAACAAAATATACACCGGTTCGTACATTGGTTTATGGCGAGAATGGATATGGCAATGCCGGACGTTCTTATGCTTTAATGACTGATGCAGATGGGAAATTCTATATTTATGGATTTTCTACATCTGCTGCTACTCCTTCGAAATATTATGGTGGTGAAGTTGATCAATCGATTGCTACGGATTTTGGTAAAGCAAGCCACTATGCTTTCTTTTCTGAGCAGTCTATTATTCTATATTCGGTTGGTTCTCAATTGTGGGCGTATGATTATAATCGTAAGGATGGCAAAATGGTGAAGGACTTTGGAGCTGATATTACTTATTTGGCAATGGACTATCATTCGAATAATACATCGACGGACTTCATTGTAGCTACATATAGTACTTCGGAAAAGGGAATAGTTCGTAAATTTACAATAGCTGATGACCAAAATAAAATAGAAGTAACTCCTCATGAAAAAGAAGTATGGAAAACGGATTTAAAAGTGGTAAAGGTTGAGTATAGAAATTCTTCTATTTAAGAGATGTGTGTGGTTGATTTTATGGAGATAAAAAGGATTATTTTTAATACTAACATAAAAAAGAGAATATTATGAAACAAGTAAAATTTACTTTAACAACGATAGTATTATTTTGTACTTTGTTCTTAGTTTCTTCTTTTCAGAGTCGTGATAATTTCAATGCGGAAGAGATAAAATATAATTTTATATATTTTGAAAATATGACGAATGAAAGTGGAGTGATTTATGTATTTGAATATCTTAATTATTATTCCAAAATAGGAGAATATCATAATTCAGGAAATAGAAGTGGTTATATTCGTTTGGCGCACTCCTCAGAAGATGCTTATGAATTCATGTTGACAATGCTTCGAGTTGCTGCTGGACAAGGATGGGATGTAGGAAATTTTAAATTTGCGTGTTCTTCATATTTTGGATTTGATACAGTAATGCATTATGTGCAAGGAACATATAGTCCTTTGGATATTGAAGTGGAATATTAAATAATAACATTAACTAAATGAAAAAATCAATTTTATCAATCATGTTTTGTGCAATGGGCTTAATAGCCCTTGCACAGACAAATTTTCGTCATATCTCTTTTGACGAAGCGATAGCTGCGGCAAAACAGGAGAATAAACTAGTCTTCATCGATTTCTATACGGATTGGTGTGGTCCTTGTAAGATGATGTCGCGGGATGTGTTTCCACAGAAGAGTGTGGGCGACTTTTTCAATGACAAGTTTGTCTGTATAAAACTGAATGCGGAAAAAGAAGGGGTCGATTTAGCCAAACGTTTTGAAGTGAAAGCGTATCCTACTTTTCTTGTATTAAACACCAAAGAGGAAGTACAATTGGAATTGAAAGGTGCTATGGATGGTGATGCTTTTGTAGCGAAAGTATCAGCCGGACTGAATCCGGAGATGTCTCCTGCCCGTATGGCGGAACGCTATAATTCGGGTGAACGCACTCCGGAGCTGGTTAATGCCTATGCAATGCTTCATATGGAGCAAAGAAAGGAAGAAGAGGGCTTTAAGATAGTGAACGATTATTTTGCTTCCTTGACGGATGCACAGCGTGTGGCTGCTCCAAATGCTTTCCTTTATACTCGTTATACGTTGGATATAAATGACGAGAAAGGTAAATTTATGGTGGCTCATCGTAATGAGTTTGACCCTTCTGTACGGGAGGCAATCATGGAACGAATCGGACGGTTGTACAATTCGGCTCTGACCGCCTATTTCTCCGGGTATATCTTCCGGGAGAATAAATATAAGGAGGAAGATTATCATGCTTTGAAAAAAGAAATGCAGGATTTGGGCTTGGATGCAAACGGAACCTATGCTCCGATGTTTCGTTTGATAGAATGTCGTGTAAAGAGCGACGATGCTACTTTCCTGTCAATGTGCGAGAAAGAATTTGATGCATTGAGTGAGTCGGCTCGTGGCTTGTTAATGATGAATATGACTCGTTTGATTCAGACCGAAGACAAGGGGATACTGAAAAATATGTCTCAGTTTATCCGTTCTCGTTTGAGTATTTTAAGCCCGAATGCTATTTCTCTTTCTGGGCGTATCTTAGATGAGATAGAGTCGAAATTAAATGAAAAATAACAGGTTTCTCTCTCTTTAATTTTTTATTTTTACATAGAAGCCGTGGAGAAGTGATTTCTCTGCGGCTTCATTTCTTAGATAAATTCCCTCCCTTTTATTAAGAATCTCTAGTATGTGAATATCTTGTTCTTTGGGAACTTTTGGACTTAAGAAGTTGTTTATTAAAAAGATAATCTTACCTTTAGAGCGTTGTAGACTAATTTTGATATATAAATTTTTTAAATCTAAGAAATCATGAAGAAGAAGAGACTCACAGCCGAGAATGGCCGGCCTATTGCCGACAATCAGAACATCCAAACAGCTGGCTTACGTGGACCGGCTATGTTGCAAGATCCGTGGTATATGGAAAAACTGGCTCACTTCGATAGAGAGGTGATTCCCGAACGGCGTATGCATGCAAAAGGGGCAGGAGCTTATGGAACTTTTACGGTAACGAATGATATCACTCCTTACACACGAGCTTCTATTTTTGCGGAAGTAGGGAAGAAGACGGATTGCTTTGTTCGTTTTTCTACTGTGGCCGGTGAACGGGGAGCAGCTGATGCCGAACGGGATATCCGTGGTTTTGCGATGAAATTTTATACAGATGCCGGTAATTGGGATTTGGTAGGTAATAATACACCTGTATTCTTTTTGCGCGACCCTTTAAAGTTTCCGGATTTAAATCATGCCATAAAACGTGACCCTCGGACAGGCATGCGTAGTGCTAATAATAATTGGGACTTTTGGACGCTATTGCCCGAGGCGTTACATCAGGTAACTATCACGATGAGCCCACGTGGCATTCCGGCTTCATACCGCCACATGCATGGCTTCGGTAGCCATACCTACAGCTTTTATAATAAGGATAATCAACGTATTTGGGTAAAATTCCATTTGCAAACGTTACAAGGTATCAAGAATATAACGGATGCGGAAGCCGAGGCTTTGATTGCGAAAGACCGCGAATCGCATCAGCGGGATTTGTTTGAAGCCATTGAACGGGGAGAGTTTCCGCGCTGGAAGATGCAAATACAATTAATGACCGAGGAGCAGGCGCGTCATTATGAAATAAATCCTTTTGATTTGACGAAGGTTTGGTATCATAAAGATTTTCCGTTGCAGGATGTCGGTATTTTGGAGTTGAACCGTAATCCGGAGAATTTCTTTGCGGAAGTAGAGCAGGCTGCTTTTAATCCGATGAATATCGTAGAGGGTATTGGCTTTTCACCCGATAAGATGTTGCAGGGACGTTTATTCTCTTACGGCGATGCGCAACGTTATCGCTTGGGAGTCAACAATCATTTGATTCCGGTGAACAGGCCTCGTTGTCCTTTCCACGATTACCACCGTGACGGCCAAATGCGTACGGACGATAATTATGGAAGAGATATTCCTTACGAACCGAACAGTTATGGAGAATGGAAAGATAATCCGGCTCTGAAAGAACCCCCTTTGGAAGTAGACGGACCGGTTTGGAACTATGATGAACGGGAGTATGATAATGATTATTATACTCAACCCGGTAAGCTTTGGAGAATTATGTCGGCCGAAGACCAGCGGATAACTTGTGAGAATACGGCTCGTGCGATGGGGGATAGCGAAATCTTTATCAAACAGCGGCATGTTCGGAACTGTTATCAGGCCGACCCGTCATATGGGAAGGGAGTGGCAGCGGCTCTTGGTATAAGTTGGGAGGAGGCGCTTTCTGCTAACGACCCGGCAAAGGACGAATAATGAGTCTTTTCAACAGATAGTTTATTTAAATTTCCTATAACTATAACAATCTCCTTATTTTTCTCTCAGTAAATAACAACGAGGAAAAATGAGGGGATTGTCTATTTCTAAAAGGGAATAAGCTTACAAAGTTGAGATAGCCTTATTGTTGGTTTTCATTATTAAATATTGCTGTCCGGTAGAAAGGGATTAAAAGCATTTAAAAATACCGGATATACCACTTTTGAGATATAGGATACTTTATGCAGTTAGCTTCATAAGTCCCCAAAACTAACTTACTTGCCCTCCGAAGTTAACTTCATAGCTCAATGCAGTTAACTTCGTTAATGAAAGAATGAATGCATACAATTGGGGAAGACTATATCGAGCTCACGTTATTTTATTAAAGTGAGGACTCTATAAAAGTTTTATCGGACAGCAATAATTTTTAAAGAAGCATAAGCAGTGTGGATAGTATGGTAACGACCGTAATGAATGTACGGTAATTCTTCTCCGGTAGTTTCTTTACAAACCAAATGCCTATGAATGCTCCCAATATCATGAAGGGGATGCAGCAGGCATCTATTAGTAGGGTGGTAGGAGTAATGTTGTGCCATACTCCTACTTGCAAAGGTACTTTTAACAAGTTGATGACTAGGAAAAACCAGGCGTTCGTTCCTATAAAACTGTATTTGGGGAGTTGAAGTGATAGCAAATACACAGCCATAACCGGTCCGGCAGCGTTGCCTATCATGGTGGTAAAACCTCCGAGTAGGCCGAAGGCGGCGCTGACATACGGATTACTCACCCATAGCGTGCTGCTTTTTCTGTATTTCTGCCATATCATGACTCCGATAACCGTTAAAATGCTAAAAGCCATCAGGTATTTAAATTGGGATGTCGGAATAAGTTTGTCTACACCTATGGCAACAAAGAAGCCGATGATGGCCATGGGCAATACTTTGAAGATACAGCGCCATTCTGCTTGTCTGCGGTAGTAAGCTACGGCTATGATGTCCGAAAAACAGAGTAAGGGGAGTATAACCCCGGTGGATTCTTTGGCACCGAAAGCCAAAGCCGTAAAAGGTATGGCAAGAGTTGTCATCCCTTGTATGCCTGTTTTAGACATGCCGATAAGTATGGCGGCTACAAATATAATTACCCAGCCATATTCGGTCTGGAATAGGGAAGACATCTCTGCCATATAAATGCTCTTTTATTTATTTCTTGCCGAAGGCCTGGTTGATAACGGCGTATGAATTGGCAAAAAGAATGCCTAATGTATCTTGGTTAAAAGCCATAGCATAACTTTGCGGCATGAGTTGTATATCTATGCCTGCTATTCCTAGGTCAATTTTCTTCAGATACTTTTTCTTGATATTGTAGTAAGTGAAGCGGCTGTGACTTTCGTATACAGCATCGAAATCAATGTCTACGGCATCCAGTTTGGACATTCCTCCGGAAACAGTTGTCAACTCTACTGTTTTTCCATTATTGAGGGTTAGTATCAGCTTTCCTCCTTGCGGAATCTGTACATCGTGACTGGAACCGATGGTTACGGCAAGCGAGTAAGTAACGCTTCCTTTGTAGTAAAAGCCTGCGAGAGCCACATGAACATCCATTTGTTCGGAAACTCCGGTATTAGTACCTGAACAAATAACAGTACGTACGCCGTTTGCATTGGTACGGTCGTACACAATCTCCTGTGCCATGGCGCTTAACGTAAGGGCCAACAAGGCTAATAAGCTGAATATCTTTTTCATAATCTAATATAGAATAAATGGTTTGTAATCTATATAAAACAATATTTCTGCAAAAATAGTTAACTTTTTCTTGATTAATTGTTTTTCCTTTCGTTTTTGTGCGGTACAAACAACATAATTTAGCTTGCAGCATTTATGAGGTGAGTTAAAGGAAAAATCAAAAAAATGAGAAAAACGGTACTGACATCTGTCACACCGTCACAGCACCCTCTATTTGTTTAGTATTCAAACGCTTGCATCATGCTGCTCTCTTCCCGTCCTGTGACAGATGTCAGGTGTCTGCCATTTCTGCAGGTTTCTTAAAGAGCTCTTTTTTCATCTTTCTATACGTTCTATAGAGTAAAGAATTATTCTATTATTCAAAAAGTGTTTCATACCTTGAAACAAAGTGTTTCAATAGTACAAAACAAAGTGTTTCAAAGCATGAAACAAAGTGTTTCTAACTATGAAACACTTTTCGTATACTTGCAAATGTGATGGTAATTTGTTTGTGTACAGTAGTTTATACGCTATTTGCGTTTTGCTTTAAGAAATTAAGCGCCGTAGAGTGTCTTCTTTATTCAAGAAACGAAAAAATAATCTCCTGAATAAAATATAAATGTTTGGTTTTTTACAAATAGAGTGGCATGGTTTTTACTTGTTCTATTTCAGAGCACAAAAAAGTCAGGAAAAAGAGCTGTTATCCGCATAGAAGTAAATCTCTCCAACAAATAGCACGGACAATCGCCTCTCAGCGGGTATTGTTCCCGAAAATAGCAGGTAAATCTAAAGGGACTGGATTCAGAACGGAAGTATCTAGAGTACCACATTGACGAAGGTACTTCACGTCTATTACCATCTATCCATCAGGATGTTACGGAATCTAATTTTGCTCTTGCGGCATTTAATGCAACTATGACGCCTCTATCTGATAGGGAACGAAATAATAAAGCAACTGCCTTGTCCGATGGAACTTTCTACAGTTAAGGTTCCGCCATGCGCTTCCACGAAATCTTTTGAGATGGACAATCCCAGTCCGCTACCTTGCACCTTCGTTCCCGGAACACGGAAGTAGCGGTCGAATATGCTTTGGTGATATCGGGGGTCGATACCTTTTCCGAAGTCTTTTACGTAGATTTCCACTTTTTGGTCTTTCTCACGTGCTCCGATAATCACCTGCCCGTTTTCGTAAGAGTAACGAATGGCATTACTCAACAAGTTGGTAATGACCCATGCTATCTTTTCACTGTCGACAAAGAGTTTGCTGATTTTTTCCGGATATTCCACCTCTATCTGTATATTAAACTTTTCGGCCTGAATACGGTTGGCTTTGATAGCATAATCGATAAGTTCGATAGGTTTGGTTATTTTAGGCATTAGTTGTAGTTTGCCGGTTTCCACTTGCGTCATGTTCAACAGTTCGCCGATAATGCTTAACAGTCGTTCGCTGTTCGATTTAATACTTTCCGATAACTCTTCCTGTTCTTTGTTCAGATTACCTATCCGTTTGTCTTCGAGCAGTTGCAAACTCATTAAGATAGCTGATATCGGAGTCTTTAGCTCATGGGAGATGGTAGAGATAAAGGTGGTCTTGGCCGAATCGAGCTCTTTAAATTCGGTGATATTTTTGAGTAATATTACTGTGCCGATTTCTTTTGTCTCTTTTTCTCCGGTTTCTATGGAACGAATCGGAATATACTGTGCTTGAAAATAGCTTTCTTTATTGTCCGCATAAATTTTTAAAGGTTCTTTCTTTTCCTCTTTATTTTCGGGAGTGACCAATTCACGAATCAGACGGCGCAGTAAATCGTTTTTCAGAGAAAGTTCCGGTGCGGATTGTTTGATTACATTTTCCCGTTTCAGGTTCAATATATTCAGGGCTTCATCATTAATGAACAGAATCTCCTTTTCATTATTCAGCCCGATGATAGGCTCGGTGATGCTGTTAACAATGCCTTCTATGTATTTTTTGCCCGATAAGATATCCGATAAAGTGCTGGCGCGATATTCCGTTAGTTTCTCTGCCATGCGGTTGAAACTTTCCGCCACTTCTTTGAACTCTTCGTTTTTCTCGAAATGGAGTCTCCTGTCGTAGTGGTGGTTAGCTATTTCAAGAATACCATTTTTAAGTTCGCCAATAGGCTTGTTGATAGAGCCTGGAAGTTTTAGCAATAACACTACACTGATGGCAATGCATATTCCGCCGGCAATATAAATCCACCAAAGAGCCCGTTCAAGGCCGGATGCGGCGTAAGGGCTATCGGGCTCTGTAGCTGTCAAGGTTTCCAGATTTATAACAGAGATAATAACTAGCAATACAATCATCGACACCAGCATGGCAATGCTTAACGTCAGTTTGGTTTTTATATTCATAATGCGTCTCTTTATTTTATTAGGCTAAAATAATCAAATCTATATTTGCTTTCGCTAAAGAGTGAATAAATTTTTTATATTGGAATAAGGAGCAGACAACAGAAAGAGTTTTCAAAGACGGTATTCCGATGCATACGGTGGTTACCTGTCGCTCTTTGCATACCTTGAGAATCGCGTCGAGTATATAAGGCGAGTATTCCTGAATAACTTCACCTCCCAATTCGGTAGAGAGTTGAAAATTATTTAGCAAGTGCCGTTGGTCGGCCAAGGGAATACGGTTGGGACTTTCTTTCGGTGTTTGTACATATAGTGTGAAGAATTTGGCATTAAAGCGAGTGGCTAATCGGGCTGTTTTGCGGATGATGCGTCGGGGAGTCGCTTCGTTGGAACTGATGCAAGCCAGGAATTTCTCGTGACGGATATGTGAAGTCTCTATCACTACTTCGTTTTCTACTTTTTTCTCCACCCTGAATGCCACTTCTTTTAAAGCCAGCTCGCGAAGTTGTAGAATATTCTCAGTTCGGAAGAAGTTATCGAGTGCTGTTTGTATCTTTTCCGGACGGTATATCTTTCCGGCTTTTAAGCGGTCGAGTAAATCTTCAGCCGTCAAATCAATGTTGACAACTTCATCGGCCTCTTCCAGAATACTGTCCGGTACACGTTCCTTTACTTCAATACCCGAAATTTTTTCAACTTCTTCGTTGAGGCTTTCGATATGCTGTATATTGATAGCCGAAATCACGCTGATGCCCGCATCCAGAATTTCCAGTACGTCTTGCCAGCGTTTTTTGTTTTTGCTTCCCTCTACGTTGGTGTGAGCCAGTTCGTCCACAATCACTACTTCCGGATGTTGTTGGATAATGGCGTCGGTATCCATTTCTTCCAACTCTTTTCCTTTATAGAAAATCTTTCTTCGGGGAATAGCAGGCAATCCTTCAGCCATTGCATCGGTTTCGGCGCGTCCGTGGGTTTCGATATACCCTATTTTTACATTCATGCCATTTTCGAGCAGACTGTGTGCCTCCTGCAGCATCCTGTACGATTTACCTACACCGGCTATCATGCCGATATATATTTTAAATTTTCCTCTTCTCGACTGCTTAATCAAGTCCAGAAAATGTTGTACGCTTTCTTCTCTGCCCATGGTTCTCTACTTGGTTTATTTAATAGGTCTTTTTGATTTGTAGTGTGTTATAAAATAGCTGTTATTTTTATTTTAGCTCCGTAGACATAACAGTATATCTACGGAGCAATTGATAATGAATGATTCCTATCTGAAGGTTATTCCGAAAACGAAATGTACATCTTCCCGGTTCGGATTCCAGATAGTTTGCGCAAATATAGGGAATGAAAACGTATTGGTTATTTGTAAGACTTTCGTGGCTTTTAAAGAAATATTCGTTACAGCGAAATGTTGGTTCTTATAGTTTGCTTCCGATTTCCAAGGACTGCAACCTACAGAGGCCACCAAGTCTATGTCTTTTATAACGAACGGATAAGCAACTTCTGCATAACTAGAATAGGCTTGTTTGCGTTCGCCTTTGGTATTGAATTTCTTATCAGCTCCAAAGACCATTGTATACCATGACAGGCTCAGCGGAAAGTTTTCATACGGAAGGGTATAGGATAGACCTGCTTCCAGAATATGGTCTGTATCGTGACTTCCCAGATGGAAGTAATTGTTTTTTCCGTTTTCATTGTTATTATAAATACCCGATTGACCGGCCCACCAATAATCTGCCAAAGAAATCGTTAGGCCACCAAGGGAATATGCTGCTGTAATATCTGCTTCTTTGTGCCCTTCTCCGGTGATATCGACACTGCCCCAAGCCGTTAGCGAAAAGTTTCCATAGCTGAATCCCAGTGTAGGCTGAACAGCCGCACCGCTTTGGTACATTCCACGCCAAATATAAGAACTGACAACGTCTCCTTGTATGGTAAAGTTTGCTTTCCGGTTGTTTTGGGCGAAGGCTGTCGTAGTTAGTCCTAAAAGTAAACCGCAAATTGCGATTGATAGAGTTTTCTTTTTCATGTTTTAAATGTTAATAATAAGATGGATATCTGTTTCAAATTTTGTTTTTTATCTCTTTGAACGAGAGTAGTCTCGTCGGCTTATCAGAGTAGTCTCATCAGTCGATGTAAGTAGTCTCGTCACCTTACAAGACTACTTGCGTTCAAAGAGACTGTTTTTTAATTTTGCATTTGGGCTTCTTCCAAAGCGATATTCAGTTTTAGTACATTTACGGTAGGGGTTCCGAAAGAACCGAGAAGTGGTTTTTGAATCATTTTGTCAATGATTGCTGTGACCTTCGATTCCTCCATGCCTCTGGCCTTGGCTACCCGTTTAACTTGTACATAAGCACTGGCAGGTGTAATATCCGGGTCTAGTCCGGAACCGCTGGCGGTTACCATTTCGGCAGGAACCTTATTTCTACTTAAATAAGGATGATGTACTAGGAATGTATCGATTCTTGCTTCTACCTCGGCTAAATATTCTTCGTTGGTAGGTCCTTTGTTGCTACCGGCGGAACTGGTTGCATCGTATCCGTCTCCGGCACAGGAAGGCCGTCCCCAGAAATAGACATCTTGTGTAAATTGTTGTCCTACATTCGCTGCTCCCACTACTTTCCCGTTGAGCTCGGCTACTTCGGCCTGACCGGCATTCGGTCCGGCTACCTTTGCAAATACCCAGAGAATGAGGAGATAGAAAACCGTAAAGAACAAGCAGAATGCGATGGTTAATCTGAATGATTTGATAAAGTCTTTCATTTTGTTTCGAATTTAAAAGAATAAACCGATAAATAAATCTATTAATTTGATACCGATAAAAGGAGCAATGATACCGCCTACGCCATAGATTAAAAGGTTGCGGCGAAGTAAGGCTGATGCCCCTATCGGTTTGTATTGTACTCCTTTCAGTGCCAACGGAATCAATATCGGAATAATGAGGGCGTTAAATATAATGGCTGAAAGGATAGCGCTTTCCGGACTATGCAAATTCATGATGTTCAATGCAGCCAGTTCGGGAATGGAAATCATAAACAAGGCCGGTACGATGGCAAAATATTTGGCTACATCGTTGGCTATGGAGAAGGTGGTTAGTGTACCTCTTGTCATAAGCAGTTGTTTGCCGATTTCCACTATTTCAATCAGTTTGGTCGGGTCATTGTCCAAATCGACCATGTTGCCGGCCTCTTTGGCCGCTTGTGTACCACTGTTCATGGCCACTCCCACATTGGCTTGTGCCAGTGCCGGGGCATCATTTGTACCGTCGCCCATCATGGCTACCAATTTGCCGGAAGCTTGTTCCTTCTTGATATATTCCATTTTGTCTTCCGGTTTGGCCTCGGCTATGAAATCGTCTACTCCGGCTTTCTCTGCAATGTACTTGGCTGTAAGAGGATTATCTCCGGTTACCATAACGGTTTTAACCCCCATTTTACGAAGTCTGGTGAATCGTTCCTGAATACCCGGTTTAATGATATCCTGTAATTCGATTACTCCCACTACTTTATTGTTAACGCTTACGACCAACGGAGTTCCACCATTTTCGGCAATGGTCTTTACCTGTTTATTCACCTCCTCGGGGAATTTATTACCAGCGTTTTCACTTAATTGCCGGATGGCTTCGTACGCTCCTTTACGTATTTGCGTTCCGTCCGGCATGTTGACGCCGGAACATTTCGTTTCAGCAGAGAATTGAATCATCTGACATTTGCTTGTATCCGGGTGAAAATAGGAGTTGTTCTGTATGGCCAGTTCGATGATGGATTTGCCTTCCGGCGTATTGTCTGCAGTGGAAGCGAGTATACAACAATCGATAAAGTCTTTCATCTGTATATGATTGCTTTCGCAAGGCCAGAACTTGGTCGCTTTACGGTTACCTATAGTAATGGTTCCCGTTTTATCCAGGAGCAAGGTATCGATATCGCCGGCCGTTTCAACTGCTTTTCCCGATTTGGTGATAACATTAGCGCGTAAAGCACGGTCCATACCGGCTATACCGATGGCCGAAAGTAATCCTCCGATGGTGGTCGGAATCAGGCAGACAAACAGTGAAAGGAAAGCCGCAATGGTAATAGTTGTACCTGTATAGTCGGCAAACGGTTTCAGGGTGATGCACACAATGACGAAAACCAAGGTGAAAGCAGCTAACAGAATGGTCAGAGCTATTTCGTTCGGTGTCTTTTTACGTGAGGCTCCCTCAACGAGTGCAATCATTTTATCGAGGAAACTTTCTCCCGGTTGGGTAGTTACCATTACTTTAATATGGTCGGAAAGTACTTTCGTACCACCGGTAACGGAGCTTTTATCACCTCCGGCTTCCCGTATCACCGGTGCGGACTCTCCGGTAATGGCGCTTTCATCAATAGAGGCCAATCCTTCTGTAATTTCACCATCCGCAGGAATAATATCTCCGGCTTCACATTCAAATATATCTCCTTTTTTCAGTTGGGAACTGCTGACAAGGGTCACGTTCCCATTCTTGTAGAGTTTGGCAGGTGTTTCCTCTCTTGTCTTCCTTAAACTATCGGCTTGTGCTTTGCCCCTAGCTTCGGCAATAGCCTCTGCAAAGTTGGCAAACAGCAATGTTGCAAATAAGATAAGGAGTACCAGAATATTGTAAGGAAATGAACCCTGTGCCTCGTTGAACAGTGAATAAATGGTAACAGGTATCATAATAAAAGTACATACCTCTACGGTGAACATGATAGGATTCTTAATCATGATTCGTGGATTGAGCTTCACGAACGATTGTTGAATACTTGATATTATTTGCTCCTTTTGAAATAAAGAAGCTGCTTGTTTCTTTTTCATATCTTTTCTCTTTCAATTCTAAGATTACAGACTTAATTGTTCGGCAATGGTACTTAAAGCGTGTACCGGAAAGAATGACAAAGCTGCTACGATAAAGATGACAGCGAAGGTCATTATTCCGAATGTAACCGTATCTGTCTTTAAAGTACCGGCGCTTTCCGGAACGTATTTCTTATTAGCCAGCAATCCGGCAATGGCTACTTGTCCGACGATAGGAACGAAACGCCCCAGTATCAGTACAATACCGCATGAGTAATTCCAGAACCAAGTGTTATCGCCTAGTCCTTCGAAACCGGAACCGTTGTTTGCGGCCGAAGACGTATATTCGTATAACATTTCACTCAGCCCGTGATAGCCGGGGTTATTTAACCACCCTCCTTCACTCTCTACAAATGCGGGCGCATGAACAAACAGGTAAGCAGCCAGCGCCGTACCTACCAGAATGATGAACGGATGGAGCAGTGCTACGATAGAAGCTATTTTCATTTCGCGTGCTTCCACCTTCTTACCAAGAAATTCCGGAGTACGTCCTACCATTAATCCACTGATAAAAACGGCTATAATAATAAACGTAAAGTAATTCATCCATCCTACGCCTACGCCGCCAAACCAGGTGTTAATCTGCATGTTCAGCATTTCTATCATACCGGAAACAGGCATTGTGCTGTCGTGCATACCGTTAACCGAACCATTGGAGGTAACGGTTGTGGTAACACTCCATAGCGCTGTGGCGCCTGAGCCCAGACGGACTTCTTTTCCTTCCATGGCACCATTGTCTTGTGCAATTCCCATTTCGTCGATACGCGGATTACCGCCCATCTCCTGACTTACGTTGATTATCACTCCGATAAGGAAAGCAGCCAGCATTACGCCGTAGATACAATATCCCAACTTCCTGCGTTTAATAAAGAATCCGAAGGCAAAAACCATGGCCATAGGAATAATCAGAATGGCGATGCACTCTACCATATTAGTTAGGTAGGTAGGATTCTCCAACGGATGTGAAGAGTTGACTCCAAAATAACCGCCACCGTTTGTTCCCAACTGTTTAATCGGTACAATGGCTGCCGTAGGACCTTGTGAAACCATTTGTGTGTTGCCCTCTAAAGTAGTTACCTCCATTTTTCCGTCGAAACTCATTGGCGTTCCTTCTACGATAAGGATAAATCCTGCAATTAATGATAACGGAAGCAAAACACGCGTGCAACTTAAAACCAAATATCTCCAGAAGTTACCGATTGTTTGGGTTGTTTTGCTGGCAAATCCTTTCATAATACCTGCCATGGCTGCCATGCCGGTTGCGGCGGTTATGAACTGGAACAGCATGATAACGAATAGTTGCGTCAGGTAAGTAAGTCCGCTTTCGCCGCTGTAATGTTGCAAGTTACAATTGACCATAAAGCTGATACACGTGTTGAATGCCTGGTGGGCTGTTTGCCCGATGTTGCCGTCGGGGTTCAGTGGCAGAACACCTTGTGTCACCAATAATATCATACCCCAGAAGAACCAGAAGAGATTGATAATTAACAATGCTCTTAGAAATTGCTTCCAGTTCATTTCCTCATTCGGGTTGACTCCTCCTAATTTATAAATAAGCCTTTCAATCGGTTTCATGAAATCCGACCAAGTCTTTTCACCTTTATAAACTTTAGCGATGTATTTACCTAATGGGTAGCTGATAGCTACCATTAGAACGATTTGCGCTATAACACCTAGAATCTCTGTATTCATAACTCTTTACTTTTAAAATTTTTCCGGTCGGATAAGTACATACATCATATATCCGAACATCATCGCACTAACGATAAATAAAGCTGTGTACATAAACTAAACCTCCATTTCTTTTAAATTTTCTCGAACCAATCAATACATTTAAAAAAAAGCCAGAAGCAGAATGCCCCGCTCAGGCAACAGATGAAAAATCCAAATGAAAATAAATCCATAACTCTTTGTTTTTAATTAATACTCTTGTTTACGGCTTTTATAAATGCCAAATCCGTGCCATAAGAAGAGCGCTTATGGTAAATGATTTATTTACAGTGAAGTATAAATTTAGGTAGGAGCTGGATAAATAAAAGACCCTTCCATTTTGGAAGGGTCTGCTTTTCAAAATAGAAAGGATGTTCTGCTTTTAAATACCGTATTCTTCTATTTTCCGGTAAAGAGTTGTCAGGCCGATTTTTAGTAAACGGGAAGCTTCCGTTTTATTTCCGTTTGTATATTGAAGCACTTTGGCTATGTGTCGCTTTTCCATGGCTGCCAGTTCGAATTCGGAATAATTCTTCTCATTCAGGTGCTCTTTACAGTTTGTTTGCATTTCAATAGGCAGGTCTTGCAGGGTGAGTTGCTTATCACAAACAATAAGGCTTCGTTCCACCACATTGCGCAATTCGCGGACATTCCCTTTCCATTCGGCCGATTCCAATGCGTTTAAATATTCGGAAGATACTTTTTCTATCGATTTGTTAAGCTGTTTGATAAATCGTTGTATAAAAGCGTCTGCCAGTAGTCTGATATCTCCTTTTCTTTCCCGTAACGGAGGCAGGTGAATCTGGAATACGGAGAGACGGTAGAATAAATCCTCCCGGAAATTTCCGTTCTCTATCTCTTTTTTCAGGTCCCGGTTGGTTGCCGAGATAATTCGTATATCTACTTTCGTGGGTTTGGTATCGCCAACTTTTATGTATTCTCCTATTTCTAACACCCTTAATAGTTTTGCTTGTAATTCGAATGCCATTTCTCCGATTTCATCTAAAAAGAGTGTGCCGTTGTTTGCTTCTTCAAACAATCCTTTTTTGTCCTTGATGGCTCCGGTGAACGAGCCTGCTTTATGCCCGAATATTTCACTCTCAAGTAACTCTTTACTGAAGGCCGAACAGTTTATCGCGATAAAATTCTTGTTTTTTCTAGGACTATTCCGATGGATGGACTGGGCAAAGACTTCTTTTCCGGTACCGGTTTCTCCGGTCAGCAGGACGGGTACATCCGTTACCGAAACTTTTTCGGCTAAAGCCAAAGCTGCTTTGAGAGAAGCTGATTCCCCCAGAATCGTATGAGATAAATCGGCTGATTCCATGACCTTGCTTTGTTCCCGGAGCTGTTGTTTGCAAGCTTTCGCTTTTTCCATGGCACGGCTGATGAGGGGAATGATTTTATTGTTATCATCTCCTTTGGTAATATAGTCGAAGGCCCCGTTTTTTATCGCTTGTACTCCGTCCGGTATATTTCCATGTGCGGTAAGCATGATGATTTCGGAATTCGGCTCTATTTCTTTCATTTTCGGAATGAGCTCCACTCCGTTTCCATCCGGAAGGTATACGTCGCAAAGAATAACATCCGGTTTGAGATGCGCCAGTTGTTTGAGTCCCGTACAGCAGTCGGCTGACTGATACACTTCATAGCCTTCCAGTTCCATCATTCGTGCCAGCAATTTTCGTATCTGGTCTTCGTCGTCTATAATAAGGAGTCTTTCCATGTAACTAAATATGGAGGTGATTTTCTATCTGTTGGCGTCGCGCGCTATTTTAAATAATTCCGGACGGATATGGCAATATCCCCCTTCATTCTTATCTAAATAATCCTGGTGATAGTCTTCCGCATTATAGAAGTTTTGCAAGGGTTCCACTTCTATCACAATTGGAGCCTGATAATGGCAAGAAAGTTCTTTTATAGCCTCTTCTATCACAGCTCTGTCTTCGGAATGGATATAGTATACACCGGTTCTGTATTGTGTTCCCACATCTTCTCCCTGCCGGTTCATACTGGTCGGGTCGATAGTTTTGAAAAACAGTTCCAGCAAAAGCTTTAAAGTCACCGTTTCGGGGTGGTAGAAAACCCGCACAGTTTCTGCAAATCCGGTAGTGTTGGTGCGTACTTGTTCATAAGTAGGGTTTTCAATTTTTCCGTTTGCATATCCTACTTCTGTCTTTTCTACTCCTCTTATTTGTTTGAAGAAATGTTCTGTTCCCCAAAAGCATCCTCCTGCAAAATAAATTTCACGTAATTGAGCCATATTTTCTTTCTTTTATTCAAGTTAAGGTGGGGCAAAGATAATTCTATTTTTTATTCCTCATTTTGATTGACTGTTTTCTTTTTATTTGTTTTGGGCTTTTGAACTGTTTTTTGACTGGTCTTTTTTTCCTCATTGTTCGTAGTAAAGGTCGGATTTTGGAAAAATAGAGATTGTTTAGCGTTTAGGTTACAAGAAATATTTAGTTCCTTTGTGTTAAAGACTTTTTAAAAAGAAAACAGAAAATGATGAAAATACGGATGATAGGAATCGTGTTCTGTTTGCTTCTTCCTTTTTATGGAATGGCATATAAGAGAGATGCCAATGAATTGGAAACGTTGCAGAACAATGATACTATAGCGCAAAAAACAACATGGATTAAAAGCCTCTTGGATTATTTTGCGAAATCGGATAACCCGGACCCGACAAAGAAGTTTGATTTCGGTTTGATTTGCGGACCTCATTATTCTTCCGATGTGGGGCTGGGCTTGGGTATTGTAGCCTCCGGACTTTATTCTACAGACCGTGCAGACACACTTTTGCCCAAATCTAATGTTTCCGTCTATGCGGACCTTACTACGAAAGCTTTTTTGTTGATAGGGGTGAGAGGTAACCATGTTTTTCCCCAGAAACGTTATCGCATCGATTATAAATTATATGTCTACACATTTCCTACCTATTTCTGGGGAATAGGTTATGATAAAGGAAAAGAGAACAGTAACGAGTCGGAGTATCGTCGTTTGAAAATGGAGTTTCTTTCTCGTTTTCTGTTCCATATAGGTGAAAACAGTTATGTTGGGCCTATTGTGGATATACAGTTCGTAAGAGGCAGTAAATTGGAGTTGGGCAGTGAACCTCTTTGGGAGGGAGAGGAATTGTGTCTCCGTACGAATAGGGTAGGTCTTTCGTATACCTATGATTCGCGTGATTTTATGTTGAATGCCAGCAGGGGTTGGTTTATTCAGCTAGACCAGTTATTTGCTCCCGGTTTAATAGGGAATGACCATGTTTTTAATACGACTGATTTGACAGCGTGCACTTATCGAACGGTTTGGAAAGGGGGCGTTTTGGCCGGTGAATTTCATTCCTGTTTGAATGGTGGGGATGTGCCGTGGGCGCTATTGGCGGCTGTAGGTGGTGATTCCCGGATGCGCGGATACTATGAGGGACGTTATCGGGATAAGAATCTGATAGAAGCACAGATAGAACTGAGGCAACATATTTGGCATCGGAACGGAGCTGTCTGTTGGGTAGGAGCGGCGAATGTTTTTCCGAAATGGAGTGCTTTGAAAGGGAAGAAAACACTTCTTAATGCCGGAATTGGGTATCGCTGGGAGTTTAAAGAAAAAGTGAATGTACGTTTGGATTTGGGCTTAACCCGTAATGGCCCCGGTTTTTTGTTTAATATAAATGAAGCATTCTGATGAAGAAACAATATATCTTTTTTTATCTGTTCTGGTTTGTATTGGTCTTGCCGAATCTGGTGCTGGCTTTTACCGAACCCATTTGTCCGTTTGGAAAACTGACTTTAGTCGCATTGCCTTTAGCCGTATATGGGTTACTTCTGACGTGGAGTGCCAAACCGGGTAAGGTATTATGGGCTTTGTTTCCGATTCTGTTTTTGGGTGCCTTTCAATTGGTACTTACCTATTTGTTTGGAAAAGGGGTAATAGCGGTAGACATGTGGCTCAATCTGGTAACCACCAATGAAGGGGAAGTGGAAGAGTTGCTTTCGCAATTGGGATTGGCTATCCTGATTGTTGTTGTTATCTACGTGCCGACATTGGTAGCCGGTATTGTTTCCATTCGCAGTAAGTTGCAGCTTGCGGTTCATTTTCGTTCGCGGTTTAGGAAAATCTCTCTGGGATTGTTGATGGCGGGAGTTGTGTGTTTGTTGCTCAGTTATGTTACATCGCCGTCTTATCAGCTTAAGGATGATTTGTTCCCGGTAAATGTATGCTATAACGGTTATCTGGCGGCCAAACGATGCAAAGTTACTGTTGCATATAAAGATGCCGTAAAAGATTTCAGTTATCATGCCGTAGCGACTCACCAAGATACTATCCCTGAAGTAATAGTGATGGTAATAGGAGAAACCAGCCGGGCTATGAACTGGGAACTGTATGGTTACCCTCGGGAAACGAATCCAAGACTGAAACGGGAATCCTCTCTTCTGGTTTATAAAGATGAACTGAGCCAGAGCAACACTACTCATAAAAGTGTGCCGATATTGCTGACTCCTGCCGGAGCCGAAAATTATGAAGAGCTTTATCATAGTAAAGGCCTTTTGGCTGCTTACCGTGAAGCCGGTTACTATACTTGTTTCTACTCGAATCAGCAGCGCAATCATTCTTTTATTGATTTTCTGGGCGAGCAAGCTGACGAATGTGTTTTTATTCGTGAGGAAATAAACCCGAAAACGGAAGATGTGGAGTTATTGAATTTTTTGAAACGGTTGTTATCGGAAGGTCACCGGCGTTTGTTTGTTGTTTTACATACATACGGCTCGCATTTTAATTACCAAGACCGTTATTCGAAAGAGGAGGCTTATTTCTTGCCGGACCAGATAAGGACTGTAAAGAAGAAATACCGTGGAATATTGATGAACGCGTATGATAATTCCATTCGGGAAACAGACCGCTTCCTGGCTGATATACTGGACTTGCTGAAACAAACGGAGGCTTCTGCCGTTATGCTCTATACATCAGACCATGGAGAGGATATTTTTGACGATAATCGCAATCTCTTTTTACATGCATCGCCTTATCCTACTTATTATCAATTGCATGTTCCGCTGTTGATATGGACTTCATCTGTTTATAACTCTTTGTATCCCGGAGAGCGTGAGCAGTTAGCCGCACATTGCGAGATGCCTGTAAGCAGTCATTGTATTTTTCATACATTATTGGGAATAGGAGGCATTCAGACTCCTTATCGTAATGATACCCTCTCTTTGACAAGCGATTTGTTTCATCTTCGGGAACGTTATTACTTGGACGACCACAATGAAGCTTGTCGTTTAACAGATTGTTTGGAGAAGGAAGACTTGGAGTGGTTTAAAATAAAAAGTTTGAGCTATGAATAAATCGATAATAATAGGGATAGGATGTGCCTGTCTGATGTGTCAGGCTTTTATGCCTGGAGAGGTTCGTAAGCCTGAAACCGGTCAATTGAATGGAGCTATTTCTCAGACAGGGAAAACTGTCCTTTTAAAATATGGAGATTTCGACTCGTGGATTACCCGGAATGTGAAGGAGAGCAGTATTATCGGAGGCCATACGAAACAATTGTATGAAATAGCTCCGACTGCTGTATGGAATGAAAATCGCCCCTATGTGAATCAGGGTGGGTCGCCTTGGGCCACTTCCAATGTAATGGCTAAAGTATGCGGCATAACCAAAACCAATACCTCCGTTTATAGAGAACCCCGTGATAGTGGATTTTGTGCCCGTTTGGAAACACATATTGAAAAATGTGTGGTACTTGGAGTTGTGAATATCAAGGTTTTGGCTGCCGGTTCCATCTATCTGGGTAATACGTTGGAACCTATTACCGGAACTTCTAATCCGCAGGGAAAACTGAACTCAGGTGTTGCTTTCACCGGTAAGCCGGAAGCGCTGTGTTTTGATTACAAGGTGAAGTTAAGCGGAGAGCAGCATCGTATCCGTCAGACCGGATTTAGTAAGGTAACGCAGGTAGAGGGTATCGATATGGCCGATTGCTTGTTCTATCTTCAGAAACGCTGGGAAGATAAAGAGGGGAATTTGTATGCCAAACGGGTAGGTACAATGGTGGTTCGTTTTGATAAATCCACTTCCGGTTGGGTAAATGATGCACAATTTCCCATTCATTATGGAGATATTACCCGTGAACCTTTTTTTCGTCCCTATATGGGATTGCTTTCGGGCGAGGATACCAAATACGCCCGAAACAGTAAAGGAGAGATGGTTCCTGTAAAAGAGGTTGGTTGGGGTAGTGAACAGGATGAACCGACCCATCTTCTTTTACAATTCGATTCGAGTCATGGAGGGGCCTATATCGGTTCTATAGGCAATACATTGTGGATAGATAACGTACGGCTTGTTTACTGACTCCAGTCCCTTTTTAGCATAGACAGGTAAGACCGGCAAAGCTTATCCCAGTCCTCCGGAGTGTAAGTGTACTTTTCATCTTCCTTTTTATTCGTTACGGGCAAAAGTACATAATTTCAGACGTTTCTTTTCAAATATGTAAATAGAAAATTGTACATATTCATATAAATAACTATTTTCGTGACCATTATCAGCGAAGATACTATGAAACCCAAACGCATTATATTAGTCCGTCACGGAGAGAGTTATGCCAATGTAGACAAACATATATTTGCTCATACCCCCGATTATGCCATAGAACTGACCCAAACGGGATGCCGACAGGCTCGCGAAGCCGGTAAGGTTTTGAAACAGTTGGTGGGAGAAGAGTCTCTCTATTTCTATGTGTCTCCCTTTTGGCGTACCCGTTCTACTTTTGAGAATATGGCAGCTTCTTTTCCCCGTACCCAGTTTCGATATAGCGAAGAACCTCGTCTGCGGGAACAGGAGTGGGGCTATTTGCGATGCAATGAAGATTTTGATAAGGTTTGCCGCGAACGTAAGGAATATGGCGTGTTTTATTACCGTTTTCCGGGTGGAGAGGCAGCGTCGGACGTGTACGACAGGGTGAATGATTTGCTGGGTTCCATGCACCGTGACTTTTCCAAGCCGGAGTTCCCGGAGAATTGTGTCTTGGTAACCCATTCCTTGGCCATACGTTTGTTTGTGATGCGTTGGTTTCATCTTACTGTCGAAGAGTTTGAACGGATGGCATCGCCGGGAAATTGCGAGCTGGTGGTGATGGAGAAACAGGGTGAGCATTACGAGCTGATAACTCCCATTCCTGTCTTATCCGCCGAACCTTTGCGTTCCAGACCTATCCGTCTTTAGCTAATCAGGTAAAGGATTTCCGGGCTTACAAAGAGAGAGAACAAATACAGAGAATAAATAAATGAAGAAAGACCCCCCAATATGACAACAATAAATGAGAACGCCGATTTGACTTCCGATGACTTTGACAAACTGTTGGATGAATTCATTTCATCGAGTATAGAAGACGATTCTGCAGAGGATGATGCTTCCGGCAAGGAAGATGACGGATGGGATGAAGAAGAGGACGATGATACCTCGGATGAGGAGGAAGATACACTCTTTAAAGAGGATGCGGAGGAAATGGAAGATTTCCTGTTTGCGGAAGAGGATATTTATAAGCCTCAGATAGTGGCTGTTGAACTGGCCTATGTATCGGAAGGAAGCGTTCCGGAGGCTTATTCGGAGCGGACGGTGTTCCGGTATAATGCGGAAAGCCGTATGGCTGCCCGGGTGCGGATACATAATCCATACTATGGCAAATCGTATCACCGTGTGGAAGGATGGGCTTATTTACGGACGGAGCAAGGCGATGTGTTACAGGAGGTAGCATGGCAATGTTTTCTCGGTTCGGACGAGGTGTTGCCTGTCTTTACACTGGATTTCAACTTCTTGTCTTCTGTAAACGGCGAGCCTTCGCTAAAGCGGGAGGGGCTCTATCGGATTGAAATTCTCGATAAACAGAAGAGCCGGCTCTTTGAAAAGATATTCCAGTTGGTTCAGCTACCCGAATCGTTCACTTCCTGTTTTTCTTATAATGCATTCAACTTGTATCGTATAGATGCCGGGAAAGAGGTAGACTATCAGAATTTACCTAATTCGCAGAACTGTTTTCATATAAAGAATCTCGGCTCCATATTGATGGTCTTTTTGGTGAACGATTTACTGGAAAAGGAGTATCCGGCCGAGTTTGAGATAAAGTTGTATAATGAAACCGGTCAGCTGGTTAAAGCAAACCGGATGGAAGCATTTCGTTACTGCTTAGAGGATGGAAAAGGAAAATTCCTGCAACTTGTCTGGACAATAGGAGAGGATGAAAAAAACTTTTGGAATAAACAGATTTATCTGATAGAAATCCTGTTCATGGGCGAGACGGTGATTTCCGCTCCGTTTGAAGTAGGTGTAAGGGACACGGAAGCATTATATGGGAAAGACAGTATTCAGCCCAAGACTCATATTGCCGGAAAAAAGATTGTGAAGGCTGATTCCGTAGACAGTCCGATGGAACAATTGGATAAAATGATTGGCTTGCAGAGGGTGAAGAACCAGATACGCGATTACAGCAACATCATCACCTTGGCCCGTAAGCGTTCGGCCCGGGGAATGGAAACTCCTTTGCCTTCGTTGCACGGCGCTTTCATCGGTAATCCGGGAACCGGAAAAACCACGGTGGCTAAACTGTTTGGCGCCATATTGAAAGAGTTGGGAGTATTGAGCAAAGGACATGTGGTATTCGAAGAACGGAGTACCCTGACCGGGCAGTTTTATAGCAGTGAGCACGAGAAAACCCTCAAGGCAATGGAACGGGCAAAAGGAGGCATCTTGTTTATTGACGAAGCCTACACACTTTATAAGCCGAATGACCCGAAAGACCCGGGCATGCAGGTGTTGGAGACTTTGCTTACGGCTTTGGCCGATGAAGAACAACGCGATTGGATGCTGCTGTTGGCCGGTTATCCTGAGCCGATGAATGAAATGCTGGCGTAGAATCCCGGATTCGATTCGCGTATTCCGCCGCAGAATCGTTATTATTTCGATGATTACAATGTGGAAGAGCTGATGCAGATTGCCGACCTTTATTGCGAGAAGCATCATTATGTGATGACGCCGGAAGCGCGGAAGGCATTGCAGTTGAAGGTAAAACGGGATTATGCCGTACGGGACAGTTCGTTTGGTAACGGCCGTTATATCGAAAACCTGCTTTCCATGGATGTATTGCAGGCCATATCTTCCCGTGTGAACAAGCTGAAATTGCCTTCGATGGTGCAGTTAAGTACCATTGAAGTAGAAGATATCCCCCAAATCAAGGCTAAAGATTATAAACAACCGTTGGCTAAGTTGCGGAAGATGGTTGGTCTGGGTGAATTGAAGAAGAGTATAGAGAGTCATCTGAATATGGTAAGGTTCGCTTCGTTACGTGCCGAGATGGGCATTCATACGGAGATGCCGCCTCTGCACATGATTTTTACCGGTAACCCCGGTACGGGTAAAACCACTGTGGCCGATTTGATAGGAGAAATTTACGCGTCACTCGGCTTATTGTCCGTAGGCAATGTGATACGGGTGGAACGGAGCGATTTGATAGGCGTACATATCGGCGATACGGAGAAGAAAACCAAAGGGGTGTTGCAGCAGGCCCGCGGCAATGTGCTTTTTATAGATGAGGCCTATACGTTGTATTCTCCTAATAAAGAGGATTATGGAAACCGGGTGCTGGAAACGCTACTTACCGCTTTGAGCAGGGAGGAAGTGGATATGCTGGTGATTCTGGCCGGTTATCCCGAAGAGATGAACCTGTTGCTGGAAACGAATTCCGGATTGAAATCGCGTTTCCCTTATACGTTCTATTTCCAAGATTATTCGGTGGACGAGCTGATGGAAATAGCGCAAAGCGTGGCGCATAAGTCGCACTACTGTTTTTCTCCGGCGGCTCTCCGTTCGTTGAAGCAGCTTATTGCTTCGGAAGTAGCCCGGAAGGACAAACATTTCGGGAATGCCCGTTTTGTTACACGGCTTATCTCCGCACATATCATTCCGGCCATGAGTAACCGTCTGGCGAAGCTGTCTCCGGCTAAACTTAAAAATAAGAAGGTACTTCAAACTATTTGTAAGGAGGATATTTCCCTGTGTATGGAGCCGGCTGATAAAGAGTATGCTTTTGATGAGAAAGCAATAGCCCGTTCGTTGCGGAAACTCGATAAACTGGTGGGACTGGAGCAGGTGAAGCAAGGCATCCGTAATTTTGTGGAGATAGCCCGTTACTTGAACAAACAAGGCAAGTCGTACGATGAAATGGAACCTTTAAGATGGAACTTTACCGGAAATACCGGAACGGGGAAGAGCACGGTCGCAGGGATTCTGGCCGAATTGCTGAAGGCAATGAATATGTTGGGAAAAGGCCATCTGGTAGAGGTGAAAGCCGAAGAACTTTATAATGTTTCCGAATACAAGGTAGACGAGCTGTTGCGTGATGCGATGCGCCGTTCTTGCCAGGGATTGCTGTTTGTGGACGGCGATGCTCCCCAGTTTAAGAATCCGAATTCGTATTTCGACGGGGAGAAACTGCGTATTAAGTTGGGTACGCTGATGGCAGAGCTTCCCGGCCCTTATGCGTTGGTTATAGCCGGGTATGCGACCAACCGTCAGCCTTTGGTTGATAATTTGCAGCGGTGCGGTATTCCGGAGTTCGACCACACGTTCCATTTTGCCGATTATTCGGAAGAAGAGTTGTTCCGTATCTTGGAGCTCTGCTTAAAAGAACGCCAATTGGTGGTGGATGAAGGTGCCGGTTGCATTCTGAAGACTTATATTCACGGTTTATGCTCCCGGCGGGAGTTGGGTTATGCCAATGCCCGAACCATGAAGTTGTTGTCCCGTTCCGTGGCAGACATGTATCTGCTTCGTGCCAGCAAAGAAAATGCCTCCTCCTCAGGAGTGGTTCGGACAGAAGATGTGTCCGGATTTGTTTGGAACGAAGTGCGTGCCATTCCGCGGATTGGTTATAAATAAGGAGTTATGGTAGAAATCTAACAGGCTTTGCTGCCAAGGTATCAACTCTCCATTTGATGAAAGAATTGCCTTGTAATCTGAAACTTGACACTTTTGTCGGCCATACAAAAAGTCCTGCCATGACTCAAAAATAGAGTTTGGCAGGACTATTTTGTACTGATGTGTTACGTCCGGTACTATTGGGCGTCTCTTTGTTTCCAGTAGGAGGAACTAATGGTTTTCCACTTCTATCTTTAGTTCTTGCATTTCGTTAAAAAAGCGTTCCTGTGCGTACCGAGCATTGAGTTCGTGACATTTCAAAGCATCGGCAATGTATTTCTTTGCCTCTTCTTTGCAACCGGAACATGCGCAAAGCTCTGCCAACTTTTTGTAGATGTCGGTTTGTTCCTCTAAGTAAAGAACTTCCGTGTTGCAATTCTCGTATTTTCTTTCGGTAAGCGCGTCTGCCTGCCGATATAGCTCCAATGCTTTGAGGTAAAGTTCTTTTTTTAGCTCATCCTCTTTTGCTTCCAATGCTAAATCTTCATAGCAGCCAGCAAGGCCCGATAGATAATTTTCGTTCTTTTCGCATAACTCTTCATAGAGCTCTACTTTCTTGTGTAACAACTTTTTAGCCATTTTAATATTGCCGTAGAGAGTGAAAACCAGAGTGAGGGGCCTGATAATAGTTTTCCGCTCGTTTAGGTTTTCCTGAAGATTATCGGGGTTGGTGTAGAGCGATTGGATGTATTCGTACATTTCCCATGCTTTCTTTTCTCGTTTTTCCCGATGATAGAGTGCCAATAATTCTGAGCTGATGGTTAAGATGTCTGTTAAGGAAATCTTTTCATTCTTTAGTGGTTTGGGAAGCTCTTTTATCTCCACCAAAGCGCGTAAAGCGTTAAGATATAGTTTTTCCGCTTCATCGGGGTAGACGGCTAAACTTGCAGATTCGTTGAAAGCGTTAGCTAATCGTCTCAAAAACATTTCTTTGTCTTTTGTATTTTTCTTGGCCAACGCTTTTGTTACCTGTATCACTTGTCCGTAGGCTTGTCGTGCCTGTTCTTGTGAATTCATATCTCTGTAGAGAGCGGCCAATCGGTTGAGTGCTATCATTCTGCGCTTTTCGTACGTTATAGAATCCGGTTTGGCGGATGCTTCTAAATCCTGAAGTCTCTTTTCGCAAACGGCTATTTCTTTCTCTGTAGCAGAAGGCCGTTTGATGCATGTTTTGGGAAAATTTTTCATATGTTTGTTGAATTTGTTTGCGAAGGAACTACTTCTTTCCGGATTATGCAATGTTGTGAACCTTCTTTTTATCTTGTATATAGTTTTATTTCATTTTACCCAAAGTAGTGAAAGGTTATTTTGTGCGTTCTCTTTGAAGTTCGTTTCGAGACGACAGGTTATTTTTCTTTCGTGCTTTTTTCTTTTCCTGCTATATAAATGGGTTGACGCATGGTGCCTGCATTTTCTAACTTACCTTCGTCTAATAGGCGCTTGATATGACGGATAGCCGTGTTTTTCGTCTGATTACAAAGAATCTGAAAGTCTGCTCTTCTCAAAAAAGAGTGGGTCTGAAAGTACTTGTTCAGGCGGAGGTTTATCTCTTCATTGGTGATGGCAGACGAGTGGTCTTCCAGTTTTAAACGTTTTACACGGATGCTTCCCAATCCGCTTTTCAGCTTTTTGTCGGCTCGGAATTTGATGCCTTTCAGTCTTATTTTAGAAGATTTGTTTTTGGTTTCTGGCGTGATGGTTTCGGTACAGGTCAGAGTAGGATAAAAGTATCCGATTCCATCCAGATGAACTCGTCTTCCGTCGGTTAAGGCTTTGCCCATAACGTTTGAGAGTGCATCAAGCACAGCTGTTACGTCTGTTTCGCTTAATGATGTCCGCATTTGAATGTCAGAGCGTAAGTTTTCCGTGTCCAATGTTCCGTTAAACCGTAGACGTGGATGAAGGGTCTTTTTTTCGTCTTCTTTGTCGGCAGGTGTTGGGTTTTCGTACCAGTCGAATGTAATAGCCATAATGATTTCTATTTAGGTGAATATAAATAAGGTTGAATATGGGTATCTCTTATACGTCTTACCTATGTAATACAAATGTCTTACAAGAGTAGGACGCATGTTTTATATATGTGGAACAATCGTCTTACATAAGTAAGACGTACAAGGAAAGCCTGTGTACAAAGATACAATAATTATGGAACATGGAATGATGTATAGGCGGAAAATGTGAGATTCGCTTTTTATTTGTAAATAGAATGTAAGGATACCTCTTTTGCTTGCATTTATCACGCATATTGAGGCTGCTTTTATCGAAGGAATAACCGTTCTTTTTCTTTTGGAAACGTGAGTACGCAATCGGATAATAAGATTTATTTCACTGGTCTGACGGAAAAAGTTGTCCAGCATCTCTTTGTAGAGACGAACTTTATTTAATTGTAAAATTATCAGCCACTTATTTGTTCTGTTACGAATGAAAAAGGTATATTTGCAAAACTAATACAAACAGATGCTGTTCATAAGATTGTGGGTTCTTATCTTAGGAACGGCGGATACATAATGGATAGAACCTGCCTTAAATTTCTATGATGATGAAAATCGGAAAACTCGTTCTCTCTATGGCACCGGTTGTGTGCGTTTTCCTTTCGGGCTGCTCGGCAAAAAAAGGCGATGCCCAATCTCTGAAACAGGACACGATTCTTGTGGAGTCCTCTAATTTTTCTCCGGGTTTTAATATGACGGCAAAAGGAGATTCCTCCAATATGCTTCAATTTGTGTTGGAAGACCGGGGTAAGATTCCTTTCAATCAGTCGGTTGTGAAACAAACAACGGAACAATCCTTTTATGGCCCTTCGGCGAATATTCCTTATTTTACAGTCCGTTTTGCCATTCCTATTCCTCCGGCTTATACGGAGACCGAAACGGCTGCGTTGGCAGGAATAGACGAAGGGGTGTATACTCATAGCCATTCGCCCGGATTCGAGATATTGCCTAACGGCGATGCGTTGGCTGTCTATTTCAGTGCTCCGGTAGGAAAATCGGAAAATGATACGGCTACTACCTTTGTTCAGGCGCGTTTGCGATACGGTTCGGAGGATTGGGATATGCCGGAACTGTTCTTTTATACTCACGGAGGTAACGACCAGTCGGGGCTGTTGTGGAACGATAACGGTAAAATCTGGTTCTTCGGAGGCGGACGTTACATCTCCGACTATGTGCCGTTCCGTATAGCCACTTCTACTGATAATGGGGCTAGCTGGACTTTTTCTATTCCTCAACTTGACAGCATTGCTACCAATTATACGGCGCAACCTATAGTTAACGCATTCCGTGACCCGAGCGGCGCCATCTACATGGCCATGGACGGCAAAGATAGCCGTAGCTTTTTATGGCGTAGTACGGATGAAGGCAAGACCTGGCATGATATGGGCGGCCGGACAGGCGGACGCCACTCTACCATTGTTCCGTTGGACGATAAGGGAACATTGCTTTCTATAGGTGGTAAGAATGCCAATGTAGACGGTTGGTCTCCGCAGAATATTTCGCATGACTGGGGAGCTACGTGGAGTGAGAGCGTTGCTTCTCCATTCCCTCCGCTCGGAAGCGTGCAACGTCCTTGTTTGATAAAGTTGGCTTCCGGCAATTTGTTGTTTGTGAGCGATTCGTATATGCATAAAAAGAAAATAGCGCCTCCTACCGGATGGAAATACGGAAACGATGCTTTTGTGGCCATCTCTAAAGATAATGGTAAGACTTGGCGTATCAAAACACTTCCTGTTCAGCTCCCGCAACGTCACCGCCCGCCATACGGCTCTTTGGGATATTCAACGGTGCGTCAGGCTCCGAATGGAGTGATTCATTTGCTCACAACTGCCGGTTATCCGCCCATTCATTACGAATTCAACGAAGCTTGGGTATGGTCGGATGCTGCGGATGTAACGCCGGAGTCGTCAGGAGGAGAAGTGAAGAATTTCTCTGAAAAGTATTCAGATGGCAAATTGAAATCGACATGGAGTGCCCGAATCTGTCCGAATGGAAGATATCTGCTTCATGGAGAGTTGATTGATTATTATCCGGATGGAAGTAAGCAACATCAGGCTCTTTATGAGAATGGCCGGAAAACAGGCCAGGAAACATATTGGTCTAAATATGGAGATATAGAGTGGATGTGGCAAAGAGATTTGAAAAAGAAACAAGGCATCTGGACTCAATATTGGCCTAACGGAAACAAGAAAGTGGAGTCGGTTTGGAATATAAAACCGGAAGCACGGGATTTGAAACGTGAATTTAACGGCTATGTGGCAGATGGCCCGTCGAAACATTGGGATGAAAACGGCAATCTGGTAGAAACCTACCAATTTAAAAACGGCATCCTGGTAGAGGATAAGAAGTAAGAATGCTAAATTGAAGTTAGAATAACTCTCTTAGGACTTTTATCCGCGCGAAGGTTCGTTGGATAAGAAACCGGAATATGGAGAAGAGTTCTAAACTGAGATAGTATCGAATATTTATTTACGTGAGATACAGGTTTTAAGAATCAGATAAAACCCGTATCTCACGTTTTTTATGCAGTGGGACGAATAAGAGGTTTCGGGCTTTATGTTTCTTTTTGAGAAGGAAGAAAACGGAAGTTTGTAGGATGGAAGTGAAAAATATAGTAAATTTGCTGACAATGAAAAACATATTTAAAATGATATCATGAAAACAAGAAGATATATATGGATATTGTTTGCACTGCTCTTATTGCTACCTGTCCAGGATTTGGTTGCTAAAAGAAAAAAAGAAGTGACGGACCGTGAACTCTGGTGCGATATTTTATATCGAATGGCGGCTCCTGTGCTTAGTAACATGAGTGAGGGAAAACTCCAGGAAAATATGTTGGTAGAGTTGAGCCCGACATGGGACGGACGTGACAAGCGGGTGACTTATATGGAATGCTTTGGACGTTTGATGGCAGGGCTGGCGCCTTGGCTTTCGTTGCCGGATGATGATACGGAGGAAAGTAAACAGCGTAAGCAACTTCGCGAATGGGCTTTGAAAAGTTATGCTCATGCTGTCAATCCTGAAAGTAAAGACTATCTGCTTTGGCGAAAAGAGGGTCAGCCATTGGTGGATGCGGCTTATATTGCCGAAAGTTTTCTACGTGGTTACGATGCTTTATGGACTCCATTGGATAGCTTGACAAAACAACGCTATATCAAGGAATTTACCCAATTACGACGCGTTAATCCTCCTTATACAAATTGGCTGCTCTTTTCTTCCACCATTGAATGTTTCTTAAAAAAGGCGGGAGCCCGGGAGGATGCTTATCGCATTACTTCCGCTTTGCGTAAAGTTGAAGAGTGGTATGTGGGGGATGGTTGGTATAGCGATGGACCTGATTTTGCATTTGACTTTTACAATAGTTTCGTATTGCATCCTATGTATGTGGAATGTTTGGAGGTCATGACAGACGGCGGTAAGAAAAGTGGATGGAATTTGAAAGCCGATAACTTTAACCGTGGTATAAAGCGAATGCAACGCTTTGGTATAATCTTGGAACGTTTTGTCTCTCCCGAAGGGGCTTTCCCGGTATTCGGCCGGTCTATTACTTATCGTACGGCTGTTCTTCAACCGTTGGCTTTGTTGGCTTGGCGTGGTTGGCTGCCAAAAGAATTGCCAAACGGGCAAATTCGTGCTGCCATGACAGCCGTTATGAACCGCATGTTTGGCGATAACCGGAATTTTAATGAGAAAGGTTTTCTTACGCTAGGGTTTAATGGTTCCCAACCTCATATCTCTGATTGGTATACAAACAATGGTAGTCTTTATATGGCTTCTTTGGCCTTTCTGCCTTTAGGGTTACCGGCTGAGCATCCGTTTTGGACAGATGCCTCTCAGGCATGGACCTCGAAGAAAGCATGGGGTGGTGAAGAGTTTCCTAAAGACCACGCATATTATGAATAAGATAAATTCGTTTATTATTAAACTGACGCTGACTATTTGGGGTGTTGGTGGATATGCTTCCATGCTGTGTGCACAAGATGTTGGCGTTCTCTCATCTAAAACGCATTTGGTAGAAGTGGGTAAAGGATATAGTCAGACTTCTGTCAATACGACTATTTTTCGTAAAAACTCTTTGGTGACACATGGTGATGAACAATACATTAGTTACTATGATGCAGAAGGATTTCTGATTCTTGGAAAACGAAAATTGGATTCGGAACAATGGACATTGCATCGTACGCAATACAAGGGAAATGTGAAAGACGCCCATAATGTGATAAGTATGATGGTGGATGGCGACGGTTATATCCATGTAGCTTTTGACCATCATGGCAGTTGTTTAAGCTATTGCCGTAGTCTCCGTCCTTATTCTCTGGAGTTGGGAGAGAAAGAACCTATGACGGGAGAAGAGGAAGGCGATGTGACTTATCCTGAGTTTTATCTGTTATCAGGAGGTGATTTGCTGTTTGTTTATCGTTCGGGCTCTTCCGGCAGGGGGAATCTGGTGATGAACCATTATTACGTGAAAGAGAAAAGATGGACTCGTGTACAAGATGTGCTGATTGATGGTGAAAATAAACGTAACGCTTATTGGCAGCTATATGTAGATGAAGCGGGAACCATTCATTTGTCGTGGGTCTGGCGTGAAACGTGGCATGTAGAAACCAATCATGATTTGTGCTATGCCCGGTCTTTTGATAACGGGGTGACTTGGTATAAATCAAATGGAGAACAGTATAAGTTGCCTATTCGTTTGGGAAATGCGGAGTATGCTTGCCGTATTCCGCAAAATTCGGAATTGATTAATCAAACCAGTATGAGTGCGGATGCAGGTGGCAATCCGTATATTGCTTCTTATTGGCGCAGCCCGGACAGTGAGATCCCTCAATATCGGATAGTGTGGCATGATGGACAAGCGTGGCATAATCGGCAAGTGTCGGAACGTACCACACCCTTTTCCTTGAAAGGTGGAGGTACCAAAATGATTCCGATATCCCGTCCGCAAATGGTTGTAGAAGGTGGAGAAATCTTTTATATATTCCGGGATGAAGAACGGGGAAGTAAGGTCTCTATGGCGCATGCTGCGGATGTGGCTTATAGTAAGTGGAAAATAGGTGATTTGACTCCTTTCTCGGTTGATGCATGGGAACCATCCTATGATTCGGAACTATGGAAAGAAAAAAGGCAACTACATTTATTTGTACAACATTCAAGGCAAGGTGATGGTGAACGAACTGTGGAATCTGAGCCGCAACCGGTATATGTATTGGAAGTTGAAAAATAAAAAGATATCTTCTGGCTGCTTATGTAATGCTATATTTTTTGAATACCCATTAATTGAAGTATAAGATTTTATATGAAAAAGTTTATTGTAAGTTCAGTGTTATTCCTTTGCCTTTGTACGATGAGTGTACGAGGGTTGGCGACTAATGATATCATCACTCCGGGTGAAGTATGCAATGATGCAAGTAAGATTTCCTGTACCCAAAGTGCAAATGTACAGCAAATTATGGAAAAGAATAACTGCAGTGTAGCAATGTCCGGCCGTTGGAATTTTGACGGCAATGCAGACCAATCCCGCTTTGAAGTTGGTAAAGGAACGTTTTTACTTCATGGCAAACCATTTATTGTGAAGGCTGCGGAATTGCACTATCCGCGTATCCCCAGGCCTTACTGGGACCAACGTATTAAGTTATGCAAAGCACTTGGCATGAATACAGTTTGTCTCTATGTCTTTTGGAATATTCATGAACCTCAGCCTGGTATATTTGACTTTACTGATGGAAATGATTTGGCGGAATTCTGCCGTTTGTGCCAGGCCAATGGCATGTATGTCATTTTACGTCCCGGCCCTTATGTTTGTGCCGAATGGGAAATGGGAGGTTTGCCTTGGTGGCTACTCAAGAAGAAAGATATTCGTTTACGTGAGTCTGACCCTTATTTTATGGAACGTGTGGAATTGTTTGAAAACGCGGTAGCGGAACAGGTGTCTGGCTTAACCATACAGAATGGCGGGCCTATTATTATGGTACAAGTTGAAAACGAATATGGTTCTTATGGTGAAAACAAAGAGTATGTGTCGCAAATACGCGATATAGTACGTAGAAATTATGGTGGCGTTACGTTATTCCAATGCGATTGGGCTTCAAACTTTACCAAAAACGGTTTGTCTGATTTGGTGTGGACCATGAATTTTGGTACGGGCGCTAATATTGACCAACAGTTTTCCAAGCTGAAAGAGTTGCGTCCTGATAGTCCGCTGATGTGCAGTGAATATTGGAGTGGCTGGTTCGATAAGTGGGGCGCTAATCATGAGACTCGTCCGGCAGCCAATATGATTGCCGGTATCGATGAAATGCTATCCAAAGGAATCTCTTTCAGCCTGTATATGACACATGGAGGTACGAACTGGGGACATTGGGCCGGTGCCAACTCTCCCGGATTTGCGCCGGATGTTACTTCTTACGATTATGATGCGCCTATTAGCGAGTCTGGTCAGACAACTGCTAAATACTGGGAACTTCGGAAGACGATGGCTAAATATATGGGTGATGAAAAACAAGCGAGAGTTCCTGCTTTGATTAAACCCATCCGTATTCCGGCTTTTCAGTTTACGGAAATGGCGCCGTTGTTCGTTAATCTGCCGGAGGCCAATAAAGATGAAAATATTCGCACAATGGAAGAGTATAATCAAGGATTTGGAAGTATACTCTACCGTACCGTATTGCCGGAGTTAAAATCTTCCGCTTTGCTGACAGTGAATGATGCTCATGATTATGCCCAGATATTTCTCAATGGCAAGTATATGGGTAAGCTGGATCGCCGCAATGGGGAAAAGCAGCTCACCCTCCCGGCCTGTCCAAAAGGGACACAGCTTGATATTCTTGTAGAGGCTATGGGGCGTATTAATTTTGGACGCGCGATTAAAGATTTTAAAGGTATTACGAAGAATGTAGAACTTACTATAAAGGTGGACGGATATCCTTTTGTCTGTGATTTGAAAAATTGGGAAGTCTTTAATATAGAAGATTCTTATGCGTTTTATAAGCAGATGAAATTCAAACCAATACAGTCGTTGAGAGACGATGCGGGGCAGCGTATTCCCGGATGTTATCGGGCAAGTTTTCAGATAAAGAAACCTAGTGATACGTTCCTGAACTTCGAAACATGGGGTAAGGGGCTGGTTTATGTCAATGGTCATGCCTTAGGGCGTATTTGGGAAATCGGTCCGCAACAAACCCTTTATGTCCCCGGATGTTGGTTGAAGAAAGGTGAGAATGAAGTTCTTGTCTTTGATATCATTGGTCCGAAAGAAGCGAAGTCGGAAGGTTTGAGTGAACCGCTTCTCGACCAACTTCTTGTAGCAAAGCCTCTCATGCATCGTAAGGAGGGTGAGAATCTTAAGCTCTTTGCAGAAACTCCTGTTTTTATCGGTAGCTTTCAATCGGGCAGTGGTTGGCAGGAAGTGAAGTTTGAAAAGCCGGTTGCCGGACGGTACTTCTGTTTGGAGGCATTGAATGCTCAAGATGGGAAAGAATTGGCTTGCATCGCTGAAATGTATTTATTGAATGAAAAGGGTGAACGGCTTTCGCGTGAACCGTGGGTAGTGAATTATGCGGACAGTGAAGAGGTAACATCTGCAAACCGTTCTGCGGACAAGTTATTTGACCTGCAAGAATCTACTTATTGGAGTACGATAGAAGGTAGGGAGTATCCTCATTCGGTTGTTATTGATTTGGGAGCAACTCATACGTTGACGGGTATTCAATATTTACCTCGTATGGAAAATGAAACTCCCGGGGGAATTAAAGATTTTAAAATTTATGTAAAGACGGAACCATTCAGTTTCTAATGTAACGTGAGTTCGACGAATTATAAGTCGTTATAAATTTGGTGAATAGCGAGATTT
>ERZ836877.968-NODE-968-length-46373-cov-9.857464_pt1 | contig 46373 bp, 54 predicted proteins | sample MGYA00519469_ERZ836877 | MGnify/ENA primary metagenome ERZ836877 (study PRJEB31850, sample SAMEA3708809) | human gut metagenome | biome: human gut; feature: human-associated habitat; material: faeces | place: China | collected 2014 ...
GATAATTAAATCAATATATTACGCGTAATTCATCACCCAAAATGTCCAACCTGCCTATATTTAATCTCAAAATTAAAAAACAAACATATAATATTCTTTGCCAATTAAAAATTATGATTAAATTAGCGGCAGAATGATTCAAGCAGGCAATCTGACTGAAAATATAATTTTTTTAACTTAAAATATACGCTTATGAAACTGATTGGGACTTTATTTTTATCCATGATATGTGTAGGCATATCCGGATCCGCATATGCAGAGAACTACTTCAACGAGGGTACACGGTGGGAGTATGTCATCTTCGATGCTGTCAACCCTGAGAACGAACCCGCTACATGCACTTATAAACTTGACAAAACCGACGGCGCCGACCAGTTCACGTTGTGGCGCGGATATCCCGATGCCGATACAGAACCTGAGTCCGTGGCCCTGATACGCACCGACGGCGACAAGGTATGGTTCTCCCAGATACAGGAAACACCGGAATGGTTTCTGATGTACGATTTCGGCATAAACCCTGAAGAGAAGATTACGGTTACATACGCCGGACAGGTAGGTTTGTCCTGGTTTACGCCGAAAGGATACACCCTCCAATGCCTGAAAACGGAAGCCGCCTCCGGCGCATTGAACATCCTTACCATGGGAGACGTGGATGCCGACGACAAAGTGGAAACCGACGCCACGGGAAAATGGCTCGCGGGATTGGGTTCCATGACAGAACTCCTCGACAATTGCCGATACAATATTGAGGGCAACACGACCGTACTTAAGCAAGTATCAGTAAACGGCAAAGTATTGTACACAAACCCTGCGGTAGCATCGGTTTCCGGAATAGAATTGAAATCGCGGGCTATCATCCGCGCAACAGACCGTGGAGTAGAGCTTTCAGGACTGAGACCCGGCGAAAAAATCGCACTGTATAATGCTTCAGGCATGAAGATAGCCGATATCTCGGCTGACAGCGAAGGGAAAGCCTCCGTTGCCGCTCCTAAAGGTTTAACTCTGATCAAAACAGCCACCGCCACATTCAAAACCATACTATAAGTAATCGATATCTTATCACATAGCGACTGCTGACAAATTGCAATAACATTGTTACAATTTGCCAGCAGTCGCTTGCTAATTACTATTTGAGTATTTATAAAGGAATATTCATCTAAAAATTTTTATTGTTACTATTGTTTTTTTCAAATATTTCATCTTAATTTGCATCGCAACTTCTTCCTGCGGGCGAAAAGGTCTCGTGAGACGCCTCGCCCGATGAAAGGAAGAAATGAATGACCTACGGCTAATACCATTTACTCGATTTTAAAGAAAACACTTTTAAACTTCAATATTATAATTATGAAGAAATTCTTTACACTCGCAACCGCTTTCGGTCTCGCAGCATCGGCATTCGCCGCCCCTGTCGACCTCAGCGGCGTGAAAGCGGAACTCACACCCGCTGCCCAGCAGAGAATGAACAAAAACGTAGCTGCCCTCATGCAGAACAATCTTACCGACATCGACGGTCAGGTTATCTCAAAGCGCAGCTTCATTCAGGGCAATGTGGAATGGGACTGCTATGCTATCGTAACCGGCAACGTTTGTGACAACATCACCCTTAAAAGCGGTCAGAAACTGACATTCGACGAACTGCCTCAGTATGCGGTTGAATATGCCGTAATGGGTTACAACCGCACCACAGGCGAAAACACCTCGGTTCTCGCGCTCATGCTCATGTGGCCTACCAAATATTATGATCAGCTCATGACATGGACAGGCCCTTGGGACCACACGGTCGAGACCGGCAGCGACGGTCAGCAACATGATGTCTATGACATCCCGTTAGCAGACCGCAACTATGATATCGTACCGGTGGAAGATCTTCTTCCCGGAAAACCTCTCGCAGCTCCTTTCAAGCTTACCGGCTATATCGGTCCTTTCGACCGCGAAGGAGAAACAGAACTTCCGGAACAGTGGGCAGGCCCATGGGCATGGACTGCCCTCGGATATGGAGGTCTTACCTATAATGGCAGAGATGTCCAGTTCAATTCAGACGGCTTCACTCTTCAAAACCCCAACGGAGCATGTCCTACCGTGATCTGGAACGACTACTCTGTTGAAGAAAACGGCACCGGATTCGATGAAAACTTCAATGTCTCCAACAGCTTCCCCCTCTATACCGGAACTATAAATGCAGACAAAGAGTTCGTTCAAACCGGCACAGCCAACCTGAATCTCGAATATGATGGCACAGGTTTCACCAACGGTTTCGTAGCGCATAACTACAACTTTACAATGAGTGACTTCCACATCTTCAATGCCGGCACACTCAACGAGGATGACAACCGTTTCTACGTTATGCCCGAAGATGACAGCGTCCTTCAGCAGTACTATGTGATGGGTTGCGACGACAATATGGTCATTTCCTGGACACAGAAGGATGACGCAGCGGTACAGAAAGACCCCTCTTTTACAAACTGTATCGATAACAACCGCTATGTCAAGTTCTTCCTGAGCAGCGAAGAGGCCGATGCCAACAACGCATATTACTATTACGGTTATCTGTTCAGCGCTCCCAACAATGGTGTGGCCCCCGCTGACCAGCAGTGGAACCTCAAACTTGCCGAGGATCACGAGGAGACTATCTTCGGACAAACCGTAGTTTACAATGACTGGCTCGTTCCGCAGGCCCAGATGTTCGTTCCCTACGGTCTCTACTCAAGCATTGAAAACCGCGAGAAATCCGCTTGGTCAAATGCTTACGGTACAGCGGCAGTCTACAAAGGTTTCAGCGCATATCCCTCTACCGAGGGTTCTTACATGGCCATCAACACTCCTGATGGATTTGTACTCAACTACGGCGACGAATTCGGAAACAAATATAACGTTACCTTCACCGGCGAGTGCATCTACCATCCCGACTTCGATAATATTCTCGACATGGCCAAACTTGACGTAACCGGAACATTCAATCCCGACAGCGCTGTCAAGAATGTATTCGGAGACTTCTCAGGCGTTAAGGTTTCCGCCCGCAACGGCATGATCAACATCAACGCTGTCGATGCAGCCGATGTTCAGATCTTCTCGCTCAACGGCCAGCTCGTAAACGCTACCAAGGTTAACGGTAACAAGACTATCTCTGTTCCCGCAGCCAAGGGCGCTTATATCGTCAAGGTCGGAAACGTTGCCCGCAAGGTCGTTCTCTAAGATTAATTTTAAATCCCGATATGGAAGGGCAGGCCAAGGCCTGCCCTTCTGTTTTTACCAATTATCATGAACCCATTTGAATTAGCCGAACGTGTCATAGCCACCGGCAAAGGAATCACGCGCGACGAAGCCGCGGCTCTCGCCGATTTAAAGGATCTCGACGCTCTTTGCGATGCGGCCGACAGAATCTGCCGTCATTTCCACGGCGACACTATCGATTCCTGCTCTATAGTGAACGCACGCAGCGGAATGTGTGGAGAAGACTGCAAATGGTGCGCCCAGGCCACTCGCTACAGAACCGGTTGCGACACATATAATTTCCTTGATGACGACGAGGTGATGAAAGCCGCCGCAATAAACCAACGCGAAGGAATACGCCGGTTCTCGCTCGTTACTTCCGGTCGTGCCGTTACCGATCGGGACCTCGACAAGTTCTGCGAGACCTACCGCCGTCTTTCGCGGGAAACAAACCTCTACCTCTGCGCTTCGATGGGCCTCATAGGGCGCGAACAGATGCACCGTCTCAAGGAAGCGGGAGTAAAGCGCTACCACTGCAACATGGAGACGGCCTCTTCGTTCTTCCCCACTCTCTGCTCGACCCACACCCCTGACGATAAAAAGGCCACCATACGCTACGCCAAAGAGGAGGAAATGGCAGTCTGCTCGGGCGGCATTATCGGCATGGGCGAGACTATGGACCAGAGAATAGACTTCGCCTTCGAGCTGGCCGAACTCGATGTGGACTCGGTGCCCATGAACATTCTCAACCCCATACCGGGAACTCCGCTCGCCGGCACCCCCCTCATATCGGAAGAGGATATAATACGCACCGCCGCTATATGGCGTTTCATACTGCCCAAGCAGTCCATACGTTTTGCCGGAGGCAGAATGAGGCTCGGCAAAGACTCCATGAGGCGTATATTGCGCGGAGGCGTGAACGGCGTGCTGATGGGCGACATGCTCACTACCATATCCAACACCGTGGCCGACGACCGCATGTTGTATGCCGAAGCCGACTGGAAATTCTGAAACCACGATTCTCGAACTTTTTTGCTATCTTTGCAAGACTCTATAGATATAATCATGCAGATAAGTGTCGTAATACCTCTCTATAACGAAGCCGAATCGCTCCCTGAACTCGAGGCGTGGATACGCCGGGTAATGCAACAGCACGGCTTCTCTTACGAAATAATCTTTGTAAACGACGGTTCCACCGACAATTCGCAGGAGGTTATAAGGCAGCTTGCCGCGAAGAACCCGGCGATCCACAGCATCTCGTTCGCCCGGAACTACGGTAAATCGCCGGCCCTCAACACCGGATTCGCCAGAGCCACGGGAGACGTGGTCATAACCATGGACGCTGACCTGCAGGATTCCCCCGATGAAATCCCGGAACTCTACCGCATGATTACCGAAGAGGGGTACGATCTTGTATCGGGATGGAAAAAGAAACGCTACGATCCCCTTTCAAAAACCATTCCCACAAAACTTTTCAACGCCACGGCACGAAAAGTCAGCGGCATCAGGAACCTGCATGACTTCAACTGCGGTCTGAAAGCTTACCGCCTTCCCGTAGTGAAGCACATAGAGGTATATGGCGACATGCACCGTTATATACCCTATCTCGCCAAGAATGCCGGTTACACCCGCATCGGCGAGAAGGTAGTACACCATCAGGCGCGCAAATATGGCGTTACGAAATTCGGGCTCGACCGCTTCGTAAACGGCTATCTCGATCTGGCTACCCTATGGTTCCAGTCCAAATTCGGCATAAAGCCTATGCATTTTTTCGGTCTGCTCGGCTCCGCGATGTTCATAATCGGATTTTTAGCCGTCCTGACCGTGCTGGTGATGAAGATAGTGAGCATGTGTTCCGAATCATACGCTTTCTATCTTACCAATTCGGTATATTTCTACCTTTCGCTCGCCGCCATGATCATGGGACTGCAGTTCTTCCTCGCCGGATTCATAGGCGAGTTGATAACCCGCAACTCTCCCGAGCGCAACAATTACCTTATAGCCGAAGAATTCTGATGCTCCGACATCTGCCGCTTCATAATCCCGCCCGCAGGTTCATTCCGGCACTCGCCACGACCATACTCGCTATGGCCGCGGCCGGCTGCACTCAGGAGGAATGCCTCGAAAACAAAAACGCGCTGCCCCAGGCGGGGTTTTACGACTCGGCGGAGCCGGATACTAAAATCCGCCTCGACTCCACGGCCATCTACGCCGTAGGGGCACCGGCCGGAACCTTTGTGCTCGATTCGCTTAAAAGTGCCTCGACGCTTACGCTACCTTTCAACCTTGATGCCGACACCACTTCGTTCGTGTTCGAATATGCGGGCCGGGCACTGAAAGAAGCCGCCATAACCGATACATTGAGATTGCGCTATTCACGCACTCCCTATTTCGTATCTTCGGCCTGTGGCGTAAGCTATCGTCTGCTTATAGAGGATATGAGATATTCCCGCCACGTCATTGACTCTGTATCCATACCGCAGGCCCTGATTACAAACGTGGAGCAACAGAACATACAGATTTTTTTCCGCGTAGCCCATCCCGAAGAGGAACCGGAAAACCCCGAAAACCCGGATACCCCCCACCCCGATAGCTCCAATAACCCCGATAACTCCAATACTTCCGATAACTCCAATAATAACCCGAAAGGCTCCGGCACCAATCAGCTATGAGAACCGTACTGCTTGTGATATCGCTTTTCCTGTTCTCTCTGGCCGGCATGGCCCAGGAGCCAATCCCCCTCGACTCGGTGGCGTTGCCTGCCGATTCGGTAGACCTCAAGACACTCGACGCCATAATTGAGGTACGTCGCGACAGAGGACATATAAATCCGGTGGATGTAGACCGCAAACGTCCCCAGCAACCCATACTGCACTATTACGACAAACATGGCGAGCCGCTTGCCGAACCGGTACTTTTCCTTACAGAGGAACGCGATACGGTTGTATCGCCCCGCTCCCCGTACCCGCTGTACAACGGTGTGACTGTCGGTATCGATTTTCTCGACGCCATACTGCAGTTGGCCGGACAAAGCCACGCTTCGGTAGGGGTGTCAGCCTCGGTATCGCTCCACAATTGGTTCTTCCCAACGATAGAGGCGGGTCTGGGGTGGGCTTCGCACCATCCCGACGGAGGCAACTTCCATTACAAGGCCAAGGCATCGCCATATCTGAAGGTGGGGCTGAACTATAATTTTCTATACAAAAGCTCGCCCGACTACCAGGTGTTCTTAGGCGTACGTGCCGGATATTCACATACCCGCTACGACATTACCGGCGTAACGGTAAACAACAGCTATTGGAACCAGACCATGCACCCCGACATCATGGATCAGAAAGCCCATGCCTGGTTCGGCGAGGCATTAGTAGGTATAAAGGTAAAGATTTATCGTAATTTCGCGCTCGGCTGGCGAGGGCGTTACCGTTTCATGCTGAGCCACAGCGAAGGCTCGGCATCATCTCCCTGGTTCTTTCCCGGCTACGGCGCGGCCTCGCCGGTATCGGCCGAATTCAGCGCCTACCTGACTTTCTAAGACAGGGTTACTTTGCCGGAGGATGCGGGAATGTTATGGCGAATTCAAGTCCTCCTTCCGGCAGGTTGGCTATGGTTATGTCCCCCCCGTGGAAAAGCACCGCGTTGCGCACTATGGCAAGTCCGAGGCCTGTGCCGCCGGCCTTGCGCGAACGGCCTTTGTCTATGCGGTAAAAGCGGTCGAAGATCTTCGGGAAATGCTCTTCCGGTATGCCGCAGCCGTCGTCGGTCACTGCTACCGTAAACTGCTCGCGGCTGTTCTCCATAAGGGTTATGGATACCTTGGTTCCTCCCGAATAGGCTATCGCATTCTCTATAAGATTCCGGAACACAGACTCTATCAGCGACTGGTTGCCGTTTATTATCAATCCTTGCGGCAGGGTACTCGTTACCGTCATATTGTGTTTCTGAGCTCTCGGAGTGGCATCGGCCACCACCTCCTCGACAACAGCGGTCAGGTCTACCATATCGCGGTCTATGATCGCGCTCGCCTCGTCAAGGCGGTTTATGGTCGAGACATCGCGCAACAACGAGGTAAGACGCTTGGCGTTGGAATAGATGCGCTCCATAAACTCCGCCCGTATCTTTTCGGGCAATTCGGGATGGTCTATCAGTGTCTCGGCGCACCCCAGCACAGATGCGACAGGCGTCTTCAGTTCGTGGTTTATATTATGGGTCAGATCCAACTTGATTTTCTGACGCTGCTCCTCCTCTTCTATCAGCAGCAGCTGCTGTTTGTCGCGCTCTTCGGTAGTCAGAAGCAACCGGTTATACATCGATACTATATTGTCCGCTATCTGTCCGAGTTCATCGCGCGGAAAGCGCGTGGTATCGTTCACTACGATTCCTTTCTCGGCCTGCTCGGCGAACTTGCTCAGGCGAGTTATAGTCTGGCCTATGTTGCGCGAGGCGTAGTAACCTATTATTCCGATCAGTATCGACACGCCGAACATGAACCACAGGAAAGTACGGTCGGCCTCAAGAACATCGGCCACCGATACGGAATTGTACAGCGCACCTGAACGCACTATGAAATCTTCATCGGGCGTTACAGAAAAGAAGTATATCTTCGAAAGGCCGGCCTTACCCGGACGCAACGTGTATGACCGTCCGTCGGAGAGGGCTTTCTTCAGCTCGCGTCTGTGAAGATGTGTACCTCCGGGCAACACTTCAAGAGTGTTGTCGAACAACACTGTGCCCTCCCTGCGGTCGAATACCGTTACCCGTACATCGCGTATCGGTGTGCGGACAGTATCGAGCCATTCCTGAAGATCACGCCCCTCTTCGAGACGGTCTATAAGCTGGGTATTGAATATCTGCAGCTCGGCATTCAGCACATCGGCCTTATATTGTTTTTCACGAAAGAACTGGAAGCCGATAAAGCATATCACCAGCAACAGACACATACCGAGCAGCAGGGAAAACAACCGCCACTGGTAAGACATACCGGGTTTGGAATAAGACACGATGCAGGAATGTTAAAAAGTGAAAATAATCTGACACGCAAGACGCAGGAGCCCATAACGGCCATCCGCATCATATCTTGAATCCGTAGCCGTATCCGGAACGTGTCATGATAAGCTTGCCGTAAGGGCCCAACTTGGAGCGCAAGCGGGTTATATTCACGTCCACCACTCTGTTGACCACAATCACCTCTTCAGGCCATACCTGACTCAGGATCTCCTCGCGCGAGAAAACCTTGCCCGGGTTCGACATCAGTAGAGTAAGCAGCTCCAGTTCCTTACGCGGCATCTTTACCGGAACGCCGTCGAGACGGCATATTTTCTGGGCCACATCGAGGTGAAGGGAACCTTCACGCAGAACGGTGCTGCCGTCCCAGTTGCCGTTGGAACGGCGCAACAGGGCCTTGACTCTCGCCATGACATTTCTTACCGAATAAGGCTTGGAGATATAATCATCGCCTCCTATACCGAGGCCGGCCACCATATCGTCTTCGTTATCCTTCGCCGTCAGGAAGATAATCGGGATTTTGGCCATGTCGGGGTCATGGCGCATTATTCGGGCAAGGTCGAAACCCGACATCTCGCCCATCATCACGTCGAGAAGAAGCAACGAGTATCTGGTAAGGTCCAACTCAAGAGCCTCTTCCGCCGAGTGGGCCACATCGGCCTGGTAGCCTTCTATTTCAAGATTCAGACGCAAGATCTCGCAAAGAGTATCTTCATCGTCTACCACAAGTATTCTGTTTTCCTTGTCCATCTGAAGGTGTTTAGGGTATATTGGAAACCTTATCGGGGAATCGGTCTCTGCAAGGCTGTTTATATCCGGTAAAGCAGATTGTATACGGGATTCCCCGACATATTATCGGTTTACTTCTATCATCTGTTGACTGCTTTAGCAAATATAGGCAAAAATAGGGTATCAGGCAGAGATTCCATGTGAAATTTTTGTTACAATCGCTTTTGATTTGGTAAAGTCGCGCAAGAATGCTATCTTTGCACTATCCAACACGCGGTAGTAGCTCAGTTGGTAGAGCATCAGCTTCCCAAGCTGAGGGTCGCGGGTTCGAGCCCCGTTTACCGCTCCAAATCCTAAAACTCGTATGTGGCCATCAGGTATAGGCATACCTGATGGCTTGTTATTCGTGGGTTCACCACGTACCATCCTGTGTCTTCCTTTCCATCATAGACCGACAGGTCGTTGTATCTGGTATGACGCCAGTACCAGTCTACGCCCAACGTGGCGTAGATACGGTTCCACACGCGGTAATTCATCCTGAATTCCATATAATTGAAAAACGCCGTGGAGCTGTCGCCCTGAACATCCATGGCGCGGTCGGCCGGTTCTATGTCGCGCCCTATGGCTCGGTACCATCCGTTCCAGGTCCAAAGCGTGTAGAACCTGTCGGCAAGCAACAGCTGTATGCGCTGTCGCGGCAGACTGAGAGACACACCTGTCTTGAGCGACAATCCCGAAGCCCAGTTGTAATTACGGTGATAATAACGGTAATAATCGCTGAGTATGCCCGCAAGGAACACTCCGTTGAGATGACCGTAGGCCTCGAATACCGAACGGGGTTCGTCGACATGCCGGAACATGACACCCGCACCCACCGATGCCGGCGTTCCCAACTTATAAGGAACCACACATGGCTTGAGATTGTTTTCCGGAGCCCGGGTGGTTATGGTGTCGGAATCGAAAAAGTCGAAATGCTGATACATGCCTACCGACAAGTCGCATTTCTTCGTGTCAATCAAGTCGCGAGACAGCAATCTACCTCTGATTTCAAGACGATTGAGTATCGGCTGGGTCTTTATGACGTCAAGTTCCACCTGGACGTTGAAATAGTCATACGGTTTACGGGAAGCAGGTGAATAGCGGTCGCCGTATTCGACGTTGAGCACCATCGTGCCGCCGGCCTTCGAAAGATTTCCGTCATCGTGAAACAGAAGCGCCCGCGCTCCCAGTCCGACCTGAACCGAAAGTGCCGGAAGTCCGAAGCGTCGTCCGCTCGTAGGCCGGCGTGCCCACGACTTGCCTGAAAGGATACGGGTTATACCGCGCATCGGGGCGATGATGAAAGCGACCGCCTCGCGTTCGAAACGTTCCCAGCCCCAGGTGGTGTCATCGAGGAATATATCGGAAGTACGGTAAAAGACCTCGCCTAAGGCCGCGCCTCCTATCGGAGTCGCTATAATGTCGTTGGTAGAGGGGTATTCCCGTTCCATAAACAGCTCCCACTGCGCACTGCCGGCAACGGCGAACAGGCCGGACTGCCAGAAGTTGTAACCGTTGGAACGCCCGGCCTCATAAAAGAGCGATCCGTTGTAGGGATGGGCGAACATATTGGTGCTCAGATGGTCGTTGTCCCAGCTGAATCCATGCCGGAAGTTCTCTTTTATAGTATTCAGATTTATATATGCATAATGGCCGTGAAGTATGTAGCGGTCCAACCCCCACAGAGCCATATTGAGACCGAATACCTCGCCCGCGCCACGCCAGAAATGCTTCTGTCTGTCGCGCGCCACATCGGCAGAATCGGGCCTCTGAGGAGTGAAGATAAGATGACGCGACGGAAACAGACGGCGGGTATCGTTATCGCTGAAAAAGGTCATGGTGTCGGTCTCCTCCGGTTCGGGAGGAGTATACTGGGCAAGAGCACCGCCTGTCGACAGCAACGCCAATATAACTGCAATCAGAATCCTCATGTTCAGCGGATATGGAATCGTCTCCGCCGGATTCCTGAACTTCATTAAACCAAAATCCGGCTGTTTAACAATTGTTAAACAACCGGACTTATGGATTTGTTGACTCTTCCGCTATCGGAACAGCAGGGGCAGGAATTCAGTAAGGTAAGTGCGCCAGTTACGCCAGCTGTGGCCGCCGGCACTTTCCTTATATACGTATGGATAACCGTTGTCGTCCAGATGTTTGCGGAATTTCACATTCGTATCGTAAAGGAAATCGTCGTCGCCTATCGCAATCCAGTAAAGGGCCGGTTTATTAGAGAACTGTGTCTTCAGTTTCGATTCGACATCGGCATAGACGGGGCTGTCCGTCTTACGGTCCAGCCATAGAGCGGCCGAGAAGAGTCCTACAAAGTCGAACATGTCGGGATATTCCTTCGAAATCTGCATGGAATGGAAACCGCCCATCGACAATCCGGCTATCGCACGGTCTTTCTTATCGGCCTTCGTACGGTAGTTGTTGTCTATGAACTCCACGATTTCCGGAAAGCTACGTTCGAAAGAGCCATCCATGGTCTTGGGAAGATTGTCGGTAGGCTGACGGAATCCAAGACTCGACTCGCCGGGAGTGGCCTGTTGCGCGGCGTTGCCGTTTGTCATGACAACGATCATCGGTTCAGCCTCGCCTGACGCTATCATGTTGTCTAAAATCTGGGTGGCGCGGCCCAATTCGGGCCATGCGTTCTCGTCGCCACCTTTGCCATGAAGGAGATAGAACACGGGGTATCTCTTGTCTCCCTTCCCATACCCTGCGGGAGTGTAGACCGTAAGGCGACGCGCCATGCCGAGTGAAGGAGAATCGTACCACACCTTCGAGACTGTACCGTGAGGCACATCCTTTATCTTATAGTAGTCGGCCTGACCGCCATCTATCAGGAAAACATTCGTCAGGCTGGCTATATCGCGCAACTGATACACATTCGACGGATCGGTTATTTTCAATCCGTCAACTACCATAGAATAGCTGTAGAGTTCGGGCGAAAGAGGTCCGGTAGTGAATTCCCACACACCGTTGCCGGATTTGGTCATCTCTCTTTTTCCGGCTACCTTACGGTCGCCCTGCGCGGTATGTACGATCTCGACCGGCAGAAAATCGCCGGTAACATATACCTGACGTGCTTCGGGAGCAAGAAGACGGAATGTAACACTCTTGTCGGAATGCACTTCCGGAGAAAGCACGGGGCCGGAGATTCCGAGCGCCTGCTGAGCCCGCGCAGGCAACAAAACGGCCGCCATCGACAAGACGGCGATTGATATTCTTTTCATGACAAAGCAGTTGTTTGAAGAAATAACGTAACAAGACCGCCGGCTATTGCCGACGGTCTCCGCTACTGATGTTTTCCTGAAATTTCGTCAATCAATATACCCGCATCTGATATTTGCGCGAAACATCTCACAAAAGATTCTTGCTGAAAAATTCATGCAATTTCGCTACCGCCTTATCCACATATTCGGGCACATAATATGTCTGGATATGCGAGGCGCCTTCTATCTGGAAATATTCCTTGTCGGGCGTACCCGCTTTCTCGAATGCCTCGCGACTCATGTAATCGGAGTCCGATTTGCCGCCGGACATGATCAGAAGCGGTATGTCGATAAGGCCGGCGTAGGTCGTGGCGTCCCATGTCATGAGATCCATCAGGCTTGCGGTAGTGTATCGGCTTACCGAGTTGGGATGGGCATGTGTAATGCCGTAATATTCCAGTCCGTCGTGATAAAGAGTGCCGGGCTGGAGCTTGCTCATGGCCTCCTCCGTCTGCCGGCGTGTCATGGTTCCCGTGGGTCCTTCGTATTCCACTTCACCTGTCATCACAAATTTCTCCCGGGCATAGGACGCTTTTTCAAGTCTGTCCTGAATAGTGGAAATCTGCGAATCCTGGTAACCGTTACGACGTACGCGACCGGTATTGAAAAGGCTCAGGGTCGCGGCGGCTTTAATGCGTTTGTCGCTCTGGACGGTTGCGAAAGTATAACCTCCGCCGCCACAGATGCCGAGCGCCCCTATGCGCTGCGGGTCTACACCGGGGTAGCGCGATATGAAATCCACCATACCTCGCACGTCGTTAATGCGGTTCCCGGGAATGTCAAGATTGCGGGGAAGGCCGCCGCTCGCACCCTGATATGAGGCATCGGCGGCGATGGTTACATAACCGAGTTCGGCGAGACGCTGGGCGTATTGCCCTGCGGTCTGCTCTTTCACACCGCCATTTGGATGCGACACTACAATCGCCGCATATTTTTTAGACGCATCGTAATCTGCCGGAGTATATACGTTTGCCGAAATCTGATTGCCGTTGAGATTATAGATTACCGGATGTATATTCACATGCCCCGGCAGGTTTTCGGAGATTGCTCCGGCATATACAAGTCCGAAAGGATTTTTGGTGTAATCGAAAATTTCCTGAGAATATGTCTTGGTCGTCATGATCATTAAACTTATGATAATTGCAGTTGTCGATAGGAATCTCATAATCGTGTCAGTTTAGCGAGCGTTACAAACTTTCTTCCATTGCGTATGTAGATGCCCGAATCCGGTACCTCGGGCAGTCTGATTCCTGACAACGAGTATATCCCATTGTCTTCATGGACCGTGGCATCGGGAATTTCGGAGATGCCTGAATCACATTGGCCATACCCTATCCGGTCAAGCCATTGACGCACCGTGCCGGCCGTCGGCATATCTATGCCCGCATCGTCGTTCTGAGGCTGGCGTATGTTGTCGGGATCAAGATCTTCAGGCAATTCAGCCGGAATATGCGCCGAACCGGGCGTGCATTTATAGAGTTTCTGCATGGTCTCGTTGAGATATGTCGTCGCTCCATAAGTAACAAAGGGTATGATAACCTTGTCGTCTAAATTATAGTGTTCAAGGAATGTGCATACCACCATAGCCGGCTGATGCCACCAGCAGGCATCCCGACCTGATGTACGGGACACCTCTGGCAAGACTTATCGGAGGGTATTCATTTTTCTCCTACAGCTCGAATGAAGCCCTGCATATGTCTGACAAAGAAAAAAGCGTCATACTTAATTGCTTCAGCGAAATCAAATCTGAGCTTGAGACCTGCATAGACAAACATACCAGAAAAATAGTCTGTTCGCGTATCGAAACCCTGCTTGACCATTGTGAGCGCTTCTACGAACGTCAGTTCGTGACCCGCGAGGCCCATAATCATAGTGTGATAGACAGACTTGAGGAGTATCTCAGTGAATACTTTCACAACGACCGTCAGGCTGAACTGGGTATCCCTACCGTTCAATCGTGTGCTGATGAGATGTGTCTTTCCGCCAATTATTTCAGCGACCTTCTGAAACGGGAAACAGGCAAGACCGCCCAGGAGTATATTCAGAATCACGTAATAGAGCTTGCGAAGATTCTGCTGTCGGAAAATGATAAGAATATCACGGCAATAGCCTATGAACTCGGCTTCAAATACCCGCACCACCTGACAAGGGTATTCAAGAAGGCCACCGGCCTGACACCGCAGGAGTATCGCGCGAAATCAAATTAGCCGGGAATTTCAAAAAAGTCAATCGCACCTGATGCCGAACATCAGATGCGATTGACTTTAATATAAACTTGCCATTACTTGCGCGCCTTTCAGTTCACCGGAACTTTGATTGTGCGTTTTACGATGTCGCCCGAAGTGAGACGCGTTACCAGCGATGCCAGATAAAGACCGGGGGCCAGTGTCGGAGCCGGGGTCTGGCATACGGTCGATGTAGCCGCCAGCGAGGTATATTCGGCCAAGACAGAACCTTTGAGATCGAACACGGTCAGAGTAGAGCCGGTAGAACCTTCCGGAATCGAGTATGAGAACAGATCGGATGACGCGGAATACTCAAGTGACACCTGCTGACCGACCGTTGCCATATCCACACCACTTGCATCGTCGCTGATTGTAATGACTGTGCTTCCGTCGGTGCGGACTCTTTTCTTTATATACAGGATGTTATCGGAGTCGATGAAATAGCAGTTGTCTGCGGAGGCATCGAAAGCCTCGCGCGAAGCGACACACGCCATGTCGGCATCGGTCGCATCCACACTCTTCACGCGACCTGTATAGCCGGGAACCACAAATGTATAGGTACGCTCTGCAGGCATGCCTGTGTATGACCCATTGTGGTTCACACGTATGATATGTCCGTCGGCTATGGACTCGCCCTCGAAGCAGGTCAGCAGATAGTGTCCCTCCTCAAGCGAGGTGGTCGATGTACGGTCGTCATCGAACATAACCGAATTCACCGCATCCTTTGCGGAAGCAGACACAAGGTACGTGACGGTAAGACGGCTGTTGTCTATTTCCGACGAAGTGGTGTATGCCGTCTGAGAGAACCGGGGAATGAACGAGCCCACGCGACCGAAATATGGAAGTTTCTCCATAGGCACATCGTAATCTACAGTCGAACCACCTGCATAAGTCTTGGTAAGGTCGTTGAGGTCTACCCACATGCCCTGAGGGAAGGTTATGGAACGCTTCACTGTGTTTTCAGTCACTACAGGAGCCACCATTATGTCGCGGCCCCAGAGATACTGGTCCCGGCAACCGACGGGGGATGATGCGGCGTCAGCCGAATCATGGAAGTTGAGCGGACGGGCCAGAGGAGTGCCCTTGACGGCATTTTCCCACGCGAGGGTATAGGTGTAGGGAAGGTAGCTGTAGCGCAGATGCAAATATTTCTTCACAGCATCGAAGACAGATGCATATTCGGGAAGATAAGGTTCGGGACGGTCGGTCGAGTGGGTGCGCATCATCGGTGAGAATGTCGACATCTCCACCCAACGCAGATATAGGCCGGCGTTGGTGCCGACACCGTCGGCAGCGAATCCGCCCACATCATTGCCAAGATATCCCACGCCCGACATACCTGCGCTGAGTAGGGCCGGAATCTGTGCTTCAAGGCCTTTATAGGAACGACGGACATCACCCGACCACGGGAAAGTCGAGTAGCGTTGCATGCCGGCGGTCCCGGCACGAGGCATCAGGAATGGACGTACGTCAGGAAAGTCCTCTTTATAACCGCGGTATACACGACTCGTCCATAGGTCGCCGAATTCGTTATGTATCTGGCCGACGGTCCCTCCCATATGTCGGGAATCCTCGTCATGGCTCTCGGGCTCGCCAAGGTCGAGCCACCAGCCACCTATACCCTCTTCGGTACGTTCTTTATAGAACTGCCACATCCAGTCCATCGCTTCGGGATTGGAGGAATCTATCAGACCGACCTTGTCGGAGCCGAGCCACCACATATTGGAGACATCGTCATCGGCGAGATAGCCTTTCTGTTTGAGCACTGCGTAGTTCCGTGAATCGGAAGTGAAGAAGGGTTCGGTGATACAGATTGTCTTCACACCTTGCGCAGCGAAGTCCGACATCATCTTGCCGGCATCGGGAAATTTGGGAGCATACCAGTCAAGGTTGCCCATGCCATTGTTGCCAAGTCCCTGCCAATAGAGGTCAAAGACTATGGCATCGAGAGGAAGCCCGGCATTTTTCACCGATGCCACCACCTGCTCGGCCTCTTCCTGCGAGTGATAACCGTAACGAGAGGTCATGTATCCCAACGCCCAGTATGGAGGGAGCTCCTGTCGACCGGTAAGGAAAGTATAATTCTCAAGTACCGAGGCCATATTGCCGTCGTCCGAACCGATATAATAGTATGCCACAGGTGTAGGGCTGCCGGAGTAGTAGGTCGTCCCTTCCGACGACGGATTCAGACGCGCATTACGGTAGTGGTCATCGAAATAGAGACCATAACCACCGGTCGACACGACAAAAGGAATACATATATTGTGAGGTGCGTCCCATTCACAGTCCCATCCCCCGGTCTGACGGTTATTCATCACCAGCGAAGTGCCGTCATGATTGATACGGCGACCGTTGTAACCGCCGCCATAAAACGCGGCATCATTCATACCCTCGAACGAGACCATCCTGGGCGCGGAACTGTTGTCCAGCCCCTCTTTCTCACTGAGTACCACCCGTCCCGATTTATCCGAAAAACCGATGCGGCAATCGGCCTTGGCGACAGTTACCGTGGTAGCCCCCGTTTTTAGCACGAGAGCGTACTCCTCTTCCGATACCGAAAATTCTCCTACGGGAGAAGCGCACACGCTTATAGAACGACGTTCAGGAGTGTCGTCGCCTGCGGCACGTGTGAACACTTTCACCACATAGTCATTATAAGGTGTCAGTGTCAACGAACCATTGGCTGCGGAGATGACCACGGAACTGCCGTCGCGGCTCCATCCACGGTATTCCCCCAAACCGGCACGCACCTCTGGAACTATCGATATTGTCGAGACACTCAAGTCGACAGTCACCCTATAGTTTCCGGGAGTCTCTACGGACCATTGGCGGTCATCGGTTCCGTCTTCCGATATACGACCATCGTCAGATGGGTCACGGAAGAAGAATTTCTGCTCGTCGTAGCCGCCGTAGCAGTTTGTGGCTATCTTGAACGTACCGGACATAAACTCCGCCTTCCCGGAGAATTTAAACGGATTCTCCTTATCCTGCACCAATGGAAGAGCCTCCCACAGATTCCATCCACCCGGAGTTGCGGAACCTACAAGATAAAGGATATCATGATAAACAGGTTTCTGCTGATAATCCGACTTTACTACCGACACGGTCATTGAACCCAGATCGCAGGTAACATCGTAATTGGCGCTCTCCTTCACTTTGAATTTATAGTCAGGGACGCTCCCGGAATTGGAATATGCCAGTCGCGATATGTCATAGGCATCCTCCGAAGCGTTACGGTACTCTTCCCGATCCCACTGTGTCTGTGCGAGAAACTTGAATTCCTTGTCAGCTTCGAGCCAACCGGTGTAACGGAATACATCGTCATCCATGCTGTCGGGAATCATCACGGATGTGCGGTCGAGACTCCAGCCGCCCCACGTAGCGTCACCGACCAGAAGCAACTTGTCGGCCGCCTGCATGCTAAACACCGCAAACCAGACAGACGCGACCGCAGCCGAGATTCTTTTTAAGTAAATGAGTTTTTTCATGATTGATCGAACCACTCTTGTTATTGTTTATTGTTGAAAATTTCTCAAAATAAGCGAATCCCCGTACGCACTACAATAGAACTAAATTAAAAAGTAGTGCCTTATAAACAATAACACACTCATAATCAATATAATCCGTTTATGAGATACAATCTAAAATATAGCGGTTATGATAATCGCGCCAACCATCTTTACACATAAAAACACCCGACTTTGACCACTTCAGGCAACAAGATCGGGTATGAATCGTCACTCGTCCGTCAGAAGAGGAGTGATGCCATCTCCGAGTGCATCCGGGATGCATAGCCTCGGCAGGACCAACGAGATATTCAAAAATGCACATTTACTTTGTGCGTGAACTATAACAAATGTATAGGGTTTTCGGCATGAGCCAAAAAAAGCCCGTTGAAATTCAACGAGCCTTGTTGCGGAGGGAGAGGCTGTTATACCTAATTTTCAATTCATTAGCAACCGTTATCAACTATCCTCATACAAGAGGACTTAGGGGTAACGGTTGTTTCATTGGTAACACGTCCTATCAAACATTAACGCTAACTTTGGGTACTTTTTTGGGTACCCGCTTTTTCTTCTTCTTCCGGGTTGGAACGATTGGCATCGAAAGAATTAAAGCGTTCCATATTTTCCGCCTTTGCCGCGTTCACAATTTTAATATAAGGCTTCATAGCCTTATAGTCGCTGTGTCCTGTCCATTCCATAATAACGGGCGCGGGAATACCGAGCCGCAGGGCATTAACTATAAAAGTACGTCGCCCGGCGTGAGTAGTTAAAACGGAATACTTAGGCACGACAACCTCCGAACGTTCACTGCCAATATAGGAAACGATATTAACGGGTTCATCTATCCCAGCTTCTTGCGCCGCGTCGTGAAGGTTCTCGTTCATTTTGACATTACTAATAACGGGCAACGCCTTATCGTTGGGAAGCCCTACGCCGTCGTATTTGTCAAGGATAGCAAGGGCGTATTTATTCAGTTCTATATGAAGCCGCGCCGTCGTCTTTTTTGTAACGATAGACATATACGGCGGCGTTTGTTCCCGGTGGATATCGGAAACGCGGAGTTTTGCGACGTCCGAATAACGAAGCCCGGTAAAGCAACAGAAGCAGAAGACATCGCGCACCGCCGGGAACGAAGGTTTATTAGCCGGAAAGTCATAATTAAGGAAGTGTAGCAATTCTTCCCATTCTAAATATATAACTTCTTTGCAGTCCAAACCCTTAAAGCGGGGGCGGTATTGAAGATGAGCCAGGCCGGAGTAATAGCCGTTCGCCGCAGCCCAACGCAAGAACCAACGAAGGAAGCCCACGTTTTTAGCCACGGTAGTATTAAGTTGTTTTACGGTAGTTTGGAGATAGGCGACGAAGCCCGCGAAGTCAGACTTATCAAACCCTTCTAAGTTATATTTGTGTTTCTTATTATAGTCAGTAAGATGTTTTTTTAGGCTACTGAATTTTGTGTAGGTAGACTTAGACCAATTATTAGTTATACCCATTTCCCCGGTAAACAAGTCGAAGACCTCAAAGAACCCTAACGGCTTTTGTTCCGGCTTCGCTTCTTCGGGTTTGGCACGTCCGGCGGCAAGGTCAAACGCCGCCTTAAATTCCGCGACCGAAGGCGGCCGCTTATTGTCAAGTTCAAACCGGGTTAAGACTTCTTCAATAAGCCCGGACAGGGATATAACGCCGCGATTGATAGCCCCGGCTGTTTCGCCGTGGCTATTCTTATTTCCCAATTTGACGCAGTTATTAACCGGATCCCATTTTGAAGGAGCAATAACGAAGCCGGAACGGATATCGCACCGAAGACCGGCCCACGATACCCGAAGCCTTATGCCGACTTCTTCCGCTACGTCCTTCCCTTTGTTATTGGGTTTGATGTGCAGCCCTATATTTATTTTGAACTTCATACGGTAAGCATATTTCCGCGCCCGGTAAGCAGCCATTTAGCCGAAACGGGATAGTTAGCCGTAAGATAGTGGGCGGCTTCCAATTCGATGCCCTTATAGCGTGGCGTATAGCCCGGCTTCGGAGTAACGCCATAACCTAACCTAAGTTCCCTATAACGGGGCGCACTTAACCCGTGAAGGGTGCAGAACGCCTCAAGGGAAGCCACCTTATTGAGTTCGACAAGACGCTCCATCGCCAAGAAGAAACGCCGGGAAATTTCCGCCCTAACAGGGCAAGACGTCCTAACTAAACGTGGCATATCCCGGCGGCTTTTGCGTTTGACAGGATAGCGTTATATTCCGCTTCGTCGATAGTTATAATTTCCTTTCCTTCCAAGTAGGCGGCTTCTAAGGCGTCGAAAACGTGGCGGGGGATAAACGGGTATAATTCCCGATTGGAATAGAGGGTATTTATTGCAACTTCCATATAGCTGAGTTATTTTTTCCGAATTTTGCGTTTAACGGCGTTCGCGGGTAAAATGGTAGGAATTACCACCCCGGAAATTAAAGCGCGAATTTGGGGCATTTCTGCGCGTTTTATGGGTATCACTTTAATACGGGGTTGAAATACCTACTTAACTGAGTTTCTCGCGTTTATATATAATAAGGTGTAGCCAAAATTTCAGTAAAGCGGCACGACTTCCCCGAAGACTACCCGACAGCGGCAGAGGTGGCATCGTCGGCCCGGTGGACATCGGCTTTTTTAGTAAGTTCCGTAAGCCTTTCGATAGTCCGCTGTTGGCTTTCGATTATTGAGAGAAGCCGGGCTTTTTCATTTTGGGCGTCGTCCAAGAGTTTAAGAAGGACTTCCGACGGGGCTACTTCGGGCTTCTTTTCTTCTTCGGGCTGATACATATCGCCATCCCCAAGCATAAGCCAAATAGGGTTAAGACGTGGAAATTGTATGGTAATTTGTTGTAGAGTGTCCGGCATTATAGATTTACGGATACTTTGGATGTAGGCAGAACCCACCCCTACACGCCTACAAAATTCGCGTTCGCTAATTCCTTCGGCTTTTATAAAGCGTTTAAGTCGCTCTTTTACTGTTTCTTCCATTCGTTGAACGGGCTATTATGTTAATAATTCTTAAAATTTGCCGATTTGTATGGCAGACACTTGCACGGTGTATGGCAAAGTATTAACTTTGCGCTGTGTAAGGATTTCAGGTGCAAAGTTACTAAAATTCCGAACACGAAGCAATGACAAAAAATACTTAAATACAAGTTATATGGACTTCACGACAGCACAGATTAACAGGAACTTCCTAATTAAGGTTAGCGGAGTGAACGGCGACGGCGAACGCCTTAACACCCTCGTAGGCGTTTCGGGCCTTCTTCGCTTGATTGGCGAAAAGTTGGCTAACAGCCTTCTAATTCGTGCCTTCAAGTGTATGCTTGACAAGTGCGTATGCAAACTTCGCCGAGGCTTAAAAATTACCTTCTATTCAAAATAAGCGTACAGACGTATGGCAATACAGACGATAAAAGCAAAGGCCCGCGTAAAAGTGTCTACCGACTTCGGCTATTGGTGCCTCGCCGAGATACGCGGACTTAAAGAAGGCACGGAATTAGAAGGCCGGTATAACCCGGAAAACAAAGCGTTCGACTTCACATGGAACGGCAACGACGCGATGCTGTGGATAGGTCAGAACGGCGAACTAATACAGGACAACAACTAACACCATACAACTATGAGCATGAACGACAACCGGGGCTGTAGCGTTTGCCCCGCCGGAAGTGAGAACTACGAAATATTCACTACCCGCCTTCGCGGGAAAAGGGTTAAGCGCGTACAATACGACTACCGAACCCCGGACGGGGAACTTTTTGCTACGGTAGCGTCGAGCCTTACCGAGTGCAGACACCGCCGCGACGAGTGGCTCAGTAAACGGGAAGCCGCAGCGGGTAAGGGCTAATTTGTCTGCCGCCGTATCACTTTAATACAATTAACTTCAAACTTCATACCCAAAAATATGACATTGATAGCGACAACAAACACGACCTTCCGGGGCTTCCGTTCCGGGTTAGACCAAGTAAAATCGGGCGACCTTCGCGCTTGCGTGGCTGACCTTTGGAAGGCATTGGGAATCAATAACCGCAATTCCTTCTATTGCTATCGCGACGGAAAGCAGGAACCGAAGGCAAGCCAGGCCGCCGCAGTTACGGAAGTATTTGCCAAGTACGGAGTAACGGAAAATATTTGGGGGCCATGCGACTAAACGCCGAACTAAGCCCACGCGAAGGCGAGATAGCCGAACTATTGGCATGGGGCGCGAGCAAGAAGGAAGTAGCCGACAGGCTGTTTATTTCCGCCCGCACGGTTGAGAACACCGCCCGGAACATATACCAAAAGTTAGGCATACAAAAGGCTACGGAACTTTGCGTATGGTGGTTCTGCACCAAGTGCGGCGTACCCGTCAGCTTAGACCCGCTTAAACGCGCCTTCATAGCGGTAATTCTCCTGTTCGCCTTCGTTCCGCGTGAGTTCGTTTGCTTCGACGACAACTTTACGCCCCGGACACCAAGAACCGCCCGAACGACAAGAGTACAACGCCCCGGACGCCGGAGCGAGGAAGAAACAGACTTTAACGACTTCTTTACCCCAATAGTATGAAAGAAAGAATCTTAACAAAACTTTTCGGCAAGACCGAAAGCGGCGAACGCTACACGTTCGGGCAGTGGCTTATTTACGTTTGGTTTGCCCTTTCCCTTTGCATATTGGGGATGACAGCCGACGACGCGCCCCTGTGGTGGTTAGGGTTATGGCTTGCAAGTTTCGCAGCCGCCGGACACTACCTAAAAAAACTTCCATTACCCGAAGACCCCGAAAAAGACCTTTACGACGATGAAGAAGAATAACCCCAACACCCGAATAATAGACCTTACCCTCGGCGAATTGTTGGACGCCGTGGAAGAAAGGGTAAAGGCGACCTTAGCCGGGAAGCCCCAGGCCGACGACAAGAAAAAACGCTACGTCTACGGGCTTAAAGGTTTGGCTAAACTTTTCGGCTGCAGCAAGACGACGGCGAGCCGTATCAAGACTTCCGGGAAGATTGACAAGGCAATTACGCAGATAGGCGCACTGCTTATCATAGACGCGGACTTAGCCCTGTCCTTAGCCGGGAAACAGGAAGCAACAGACAACACCCAAAAATAACAGCTATATGAGTAAAAAACTAAAAATTAAAAGCCTTACCCTCGTCAACTTCAAGGGTATGCGCAACGTAACCGTAGACTTCGGCGACGGAGTTACCGCTATAAGCGGACGGAACGGCACAGGGAAGACCACAATCGCGGACGGCTTCGCGTGGCTTCTTTGGGGCAAGGACAGCGAAGGCAACAGCGACACGAAATTTGGCATCAAGACCAACGACGAGAACGGGAACTACATACCCGACCTCGAACACGAAGTAAGCGGATCCTTCGACGCCATAGACACCGAAACGGGAGAAGTAACAGCCGTAGAACTTCGCCGCGTCTACGTCGAGGAATGGCAGACCCCGAAGGGAAGCACCGAACGCATCCTCAAAGGACACCACACCGACTATTTTTACAACGGGGTGCCTTTGAAGACAAAGACCGAGTACGACGCGAAGGTAGCCGCCCTCATTCCCGAAGACCTGTTTAAGGTCATTACGGACCCCTACTACTTCCTTACGCTTCATTGGAAGGCGCAACGCGAATACTTGCTACGAATGGCCGGCACCATTTCCGACAGCGATATAGCCGCCAACCGCGCCGAGTTCGCCGAACTTCTACGCCGAGTTACGGGCAAGTCGATGGAAGAATACAAGAAGGAGATAGCCGCCCGCCGCGCCAAGATAGAAGCACAATTAGAGAAGATACCGACCCGCAAAGACGAGGTAACGCGCAATACCCCGGTAGCCCCGGACTACGCCGCGCTTGAAGCGGAGAAGGTGCAGATACAGGCAGACCTCGCGGACATAGACGCCGCCGCTACGTCGGCCGCCGAAGCCAACCGCGTAGCCTACGAACGCGCCGCCCGAATACAGGGCGACATCAACGCCAAGCGTACAGAGCAGAACCAAATAATTTATAACGCGAAGGAATCCGCCCGTAAAGCAGCCTACGAAACCAACCGCGTAGCAGACGACGCAGCCCGCGACCTCGCCCAAGTGGAGCAGTCCGAAGCAAACGAAACCAACTACTACAACCGGGAGAAGGCCGTAATTACGGCGTCCATTGCCACCGAGAAACGCCGCAAGGAAGAAGCCGAACGGGAAGTAGCCGCACTTCGTACCCGTTGGGATGCCGTCAATAACGAGCAGTTCCAAGAAAAGACCTACCAAGCCGCCGGCCCGCTTCTTTGCCCTATCTTCGGGCATCAGTGCGCCGACCCGTCGGCAGTCAACCGCCATCAGTGCGACGCAGCGGCCGCCGCCGAAGCCTTCAAAAAACGCCAAGACGACGAACGCGCCGCCTTCTACGCCAACCAAACCGCCCGGCTTGATGCTATGGACATCGAAGGCCAGGAACTAAACAAGCGTATATCGCAGCACGACGCCGAAATAGCCCGGCTTACGCAGGACGCCGCCACACTCGACGCCAAACACGCCAAGTCCGTACAGGACTACGCCACCAAGAAGGAAGCGTTAAAGAAGGTCATAGCCGACAACCCCCGCGTAAGCACCGACCCACAAATAGACACGCAGACGCTCCCCGGTTGGGTAGCCCTTCAACAGGAGATAGACCGACTTGCCGCCGACCTAACCGCCGCTACCGCCCCGGAACAGCAGACGGCGACCGCCGACCACGCCACAAAGAAGGCGCAACTTAACGCCCGCCTTTCCGGGATAGACCAAAAGTTAGGGCTTCGTTCCACCATTGAAGCCAACGAACGCCGGATAGTGGAACTTGACAAGGAAGCCGCTACGTTGGCACAGGAGAAGGCCGGGCTTCAAATCGAAGAAGACCTTATAGACGACTTCGTAAAAGACCGCATGGCGGAAGTAGAACGCCGCGTTAACGGGCTATTCGACGGCGTGGAGTTCCGAATGTATAAGAACTTAGTAAACGGAGAGAAGGAACCCGACTGCGTGGCATACATTGGCGGCGTCCGTTACCAAGACAAGAACCACGCCGGGCAGATAAACGCAGGCCTCGCCGTGATTAACGCCCTTTGCGCCTTCCACGGCGTTACCGCGCCTATCTTCGTCGATAACGCCGAAAGCGTCAACACCTTCATCCCGGTAAACAGCCAACTAATAACGCTGTCCGTGAGTACCGAAGACAGCCTACAAGTCAACCACTATTAACCCTCACAGCTATATGTGTAAGACCCCCGAACTTCCGGCTACCATAGTGGCAGCACAGGAAAAATTTGAAGTTGCACTACGCGACGCTTCGGCGATTGACATCGTGAACAACTTCGGCGCAGCGTTCAACGCGGCGCGAGTAATAACGCTTCTTCGTGAAGCATTGACCGACGAAGTAATGGCGCGGGTATTCATGCCTTTGATGAACACAAAGGTAGGCTTCCGCACCGACCGCGACGGCAAGCCCGACAAGAACGGACGTACTAAGCCCCTGTACGACGTTCCCACCGTCCGCGACGCCATAATAGACGCCGCAATAATTGGGCTTCTTCCGACCGGGAATCAGTTTAACATCATTTCCGGCACGATGTACCCGACGAAGGAAGGTTATACCGTCCTTCTTAAAAAGATAGGCGCGAAGTACGTTATCGACGTACAGCAAGACCGCAGCCAAAACCCCGCCTTCGCGGAGTTCCCCTGCAAAATAACCTATTCCTACAACGGGGAGAAAAACAGCCTTACAATTAACGCCACCGTTCGCCGCGACCAATACAGCAGCAACGACCAACTGCGCGGCAAGGCGGAACGACGCGCTAAGAAGGCCCTCTACGAATACCTTACGGGAACGGACTACGGCGAAGCCGACGAAACGAGCAGCCGCCCCAACGCGGTAATAGATACCGTCGCCGTGGAAATTTCCGAGAAGGGCAACGCCGGCCCCGCTATTGGCTTCGACGACGCCGAAGTAGCCACCGTCGAGGAAGCAAGCGCACCCGCAGCAGCTCCCGAACCCGTGGCAGCACAGCCCGCCCCGGTTCAACCCGCAGAAGCTCAGCCCCAGGCCGCCCCGCAGACGGCCCCGGCATACAACGCACCAAGAAAGCCCAATTTCTAATGGTTCTTAGTGTTTTAGGTTCAAGTAGCAGCGGCAACGCCTACGTTTTGCAAAACGTAGGCGAAGCCCTGCTCATTGAAGCCGGCGTAAACTTCAAGAAGGTAGTAGCCGCGTTGGAAGGCAATATTTCCAAAGTGGTAGGCTGTCTTATAACCCACGAACACGGCGACCACGCCGGACGAGTTAACGAGGTATTGAACGCAGTTATTCCCGTCTACGCCACCCGTGGCACGATAGACGCCGCAAAGATAACGAGCGAGTGGAAGCCGCGAGTATTGGAACACGACGGCGAAGGCTACAAGGTTCAGACCCTCGGACGCTTCAAGGTTATACCGTTCGCCACCAAGCACGACTGCGCCGAACCCGTAGGCTTCTACATTTGGCACCCGGAAACGGGCGGCATATTGTTTGCGACCGACACCTACTACCTTCCCAACACCTTCAAAGGCTTAAACAACGTCCTTATAGAATGCAACTACGACCCGGAAATATTAGACCGAAACGTAGAGGAAGGCCGACTTATTCCCGCCCTTCGGGAGCGAGTGAGAGAAAGCCACCTAAGTATAGACACCTGTATAGGTGCACTTAAAGCCAACGACTTGAAGGCGGTAAATAACATCGTCCTAATACACCTGTCAAGCGGCAACGGCGACCCCGTGGGCTTCAAGGAAAAGGTTTACAGGGCGACCGGGAAGCGGGTACACATTGCCGCCCCCGGACTTACTATTAACTTCAATAAAACGCCCTTCTAACCATGATAAAAGGCTTTAATTCCGAAACCGCGCCGCTTACGGAGTACGAGGAAAGCGTAATACTTCCCCTCGTCCTTCAAGGGCTAAGAACCAAGATAGGAAAAGCGAACGCAGTAACGAACCGTACCATCGTGCAGCGGCTAAACATAGCCGGACACACGACCTCAGAACCCCGGATAAGGAAAATTATAAACCATATCCGAATGACCGACTTACTACCGGGGCTTATAGCCACGTCCGGCGGCTACTTCTTAGCGACTTCGGAAGCGGAGTTATTGGACTACGAACAAAGCCTTATAGGACGCGAGGACGCTATAAAACAAGTTCGGTTAGCGATTGCCCGCCAACGGCGGATCCTATACAACGACGCCAACCGCCCGGACAAAGACAAACCCGAAATATTCTAACAACCAATTAACAATTTACACAAATGAAGAAAATAGCATTATTCCGAAAGTACGGCGAAACCGCCGACTTCGTAGACCGCTTCGACAGCGTGGAAGAAGCAAGCGACGCCGTTAAGGAAATCATCAACGAAGACGAAGACGCTAACGTATTCGACTTCTACACCGAAGAACAGGAGTACACCGACATCTGCGAGCGCGTAAAGTCTTACGCCGACGCTTGCGCCGTCTTAGGCGTAGACAGGATGGACGAGAAGGCTATGAAGGCTTCCGGCTTCCGCCCCGACGAGATAGCCCGCCGTAAGTTGGAAACCATTACGGAAGCCCTTAACGAAGGTTGGCGGCCCGATTGGAACAACACCGACGAACCCAAGTATTACCCCTGGTTCTACATCAAGCCGGGCGCAGGGAAGGACGCCGAAGGGAAACCAAACGGCGCGGATGCCGGGCTTGCGTACGCGTATACGAACCGCGCGGCTTCGAATGCGAATGCGTACCTCGGCTCCCGGCTTTGCTTCCACGAACGCCGTACCGCCGCCTACGCGGGCGACACGTTCCGCGACCTATACGCCCAAATCTTAGTAGAAAAATTCTAACCCCACACCCAACATGACAAAGAAAGAATTAGCGGCGAAAGTCGCCGCAGCTTGCGCCGGAACACCGGCCCACGGCATTAACGCCGCCGTAACGGAAGAAGTGATAACAGCCACCCTCGGCGTAATTAAGGACGTCGTTTATTGCGGCGGAGAAGTAACCCTACGCGGCTTCGGCACCTTCGGACACAAGAACCGAAAAGCCAAGACCGCCCGGAACATCAGCACGGGCGAAACCGTCCACGTTCCCGCCCGCGCCGTCGTCAGCTTCAAACCGGCCAAAGACTTCAACGTAGCACAGGACTAAGATGGAAGCACAGGAACGAATCGAAACCCGGAAGGACGAAATACGCTACCGCACGGACGACACCCGCCGGATGGTTGGCAAGTTCTTCGCGTCGAACGTCTTAAAAACGTGGTACGAAGACGTAATAGACGGCGACACCGGGGAAATTATAAGCATTGAACGGAAAGACTTGCTTTTTGAGGTTGGCAAATACATAGACGAGGAAACCGCCCAAAGCATATCCTTCCACATTCAATGCGGCGATATTACCGACGTCGAAGTAAGCAACCAACGCCGAATAGCCCGCCCCGACAAGCGTTACAGCCTTCTGCCCTTCAAGGCTACGGCCGTCATCGGGAACAAACGTAAAAGTTTCATTTTACAGGCACAGAGCGCGACCCTCGCTATTGAAGTCGTAACGGACTTCATAGAACTAAACTTTACTTCCCGCTTCGTGGTGGATAGCGTCAAGGCGATGCCCGGCTGCATAATTCTAAACGACCGCTTCCGCCGCGCCGTCGAGGAAGTGGAAGGCGGCAACGAAGCCGGGGAAGAAACCCCGGACGGAGAAGAAGCCCGCGACGATACCAAATACTACCGTATTGAAGCGGACATCGTAGCCAAGCGCGAAGACGACGAAGACGAGCCGCGCCCGTCGTCCTACGACTTCATTGTTAAGACCCGCGACATCGACACCGCGAAGGCGGTAATAACCGCGTGGCTTAACACGCAGCTCAAGAAGGAAGCCGAGAAGGAAGGACGCGAAATTACAGCCTTTGAAGTTTCGCTTACGTCCGCGTCGCCCTTCAATCTTAACGCGATAATACCCTACGCCTTCTGCGCCGCCTACAAGGAAGTGGAGAAGATAGAAGTAAAACCCTAATAACAACCGGGGGCGCGTCGCCTTACCCAGTAACGCGCCCCCATTAAACCAACCGCTATGAGCCAAGACAGCATAGTAATTTTTCGTTCCTACATAGACGCGATAGCCGAGCTTCCGGCGGAACTTTATAAGGAAGTTTCGCGGGTTCTTTACGCCTACGCCTTCGACGGAATAGAGCCGGGCGACGAGGCAAGCCCGACGGCCCGCGCCTTATTCATAGCGTTAAAGTCGCAGATAGATTTTAACGTAGCGAGGTACGAACGCGCTGTTAGGAACGGCAGCAAGGGCGGCGCACCCAAAGGCACCCGGAACAACCCCAATGGAAGGCGCGGGAAAAGAACTAACCAAGAACTAACCGAAACTAACCAAGAACTAACCAACCCCGAAAAATTAGTTATTTCGGACGTTTCGGGCGTCGAAACCGCTGAAATTTTGCCAGAAGCCGAAGATGAAAATACGCCAAAAGTGCCAAGAAATCGCCGAAAAGGGTTTGTTAAAACTAACCAAGAACTAACCGAAAACAAACCTAAAACTAACCAAAACGGCGAAAAAGAACTAACGGATGTTAAAGAACTAACCTTAATCAGTAATCAGTTATCAATAAATAATTATGTTGTTGTAGATAACGCGCGCGAGGTTTGTTTTTTGGAAAGGTTCTTTGCACCCGAAAACCAATACAGCATAGACGTACTTTGTATGCAAAATCACACCGACCGCGCCAAATTGGAACAATACGCCGGGGAAATAATCGCCGAGTGGCAGCTGCGCGGCGTTGAGCATACCGACTACAAGGAAGCCGCCCAGCATTTAATAAATCATCTTCGCCGGAAGTTTGAAGCCGACCGCCGCAGGGCCAGGGAAGACGCCGCTGCGCCCAAAAGCCGCCGACAGGCAAGACAAGACCTAATGCAGGGGGCCGCCGAACGCATGGCCCGCGCAATAAAGAGCGACGGATCCGCCGCAAGTCCTTCCACCGCCGGAGATACCGAACCCTTCTAATTCTAAAATTCAGCGATATGGAAATGTTACCTTCAAACCGCCGCCCGGACAATTCCGGGGCATTGGCAAAGACAGACCCCCGCGCCTTAGCCGTCCGTCAGCAGTACGGCGACCTTCCGCAGCTTTGCAAGACGTTCGGGGTATCGGCACAGAGATACTGCGCCAAGAACGTGGAAAAGGCGGTACGTTCCGGCGTTCCTACCTTCGCCGTCATAGTGAGAACCTACGGGGAAGACGGCGTAGCCGGGCTTATTGGCTTGCACATTACCGAAGCAATTCTACGGATGGGAGAAGACCAAGACGTAGACGAATACGACGTAGACTTTATAGCCCACGCCATTTGTGAAAGTGAACGCTTCCGGCTTTTGTCGATGGCTTCTATTCTTCGTTTCTTCCACCTTTTGAAGTGTGGCGAGTTCGACATCTACGGCAAGGTAACGCCCCGGAAAGTGTTAGAAGCCTTCCGCAAATACGCCATAGACCAACAGGCGAAGGAAAACCGAATAGCCTACGAGATGGAGCAGGAACGCCAAGAACGGGAGCGCGAGGAAGCGCGGCGTAACGCCGTTTCGTGGGAGCAATTCGCGGAATCCCACGGAATAGACCCATCAATAGGCCTCAACGGGTGGATGGCGCAGAAGTTCAAGGAAACAACCGAATACGGGAAGAAGAAGGCTACCGCCCTTCTTTTCGTGGAAGCCTTAGAAAACCTCGTAAGAATAATAAACTTCATAGCCGACTATATGAAAAGCGAGAAACAGGCCAAACCCAAATAACGCCGCGAGAGCCACGGAAACGCCCCAAATTCCGCGCTTCGACCCTTTGGCGTGTAGTTGAAGGGCAGTAAGGAATAAAACGCCTACAAAGCAAAATAAACAACCATTTCACAATGCAGAAAAAGAAAATATATATTTCAGGCCAAATCAGCGGCTTAACGCGCCCGGAATACGTCGCCAACTTCTTAGCGGCGGCTCGGCTTCTTAACGCACAGGGCTACGACGTAGTTAACCCGCTATTCAACGGGGTAGACGCTACGCAACCGTGGCAAGTTCACATGAAGGCGGATATTAAGTTATTGCTTGATTGCGACGCGATTTATATGCTTCCTAATTGGGAAGTCAGCAACGGGGCGACCTTAGAACGTGAGATAGCGAAGACGTTAGGACTTGAAATAGTCTATGAGCGTCAGCCCCAACACCGGGATATTAAACACGCCATTTATACGGCTATGTCCGTACCCTTCAAAGTCATTGCGGCGGACAGCCGGGAGCGTTGGCACGTATTCGCCCGGATGATATACGCCCACCATTGCAAAAAACGCGGAGTAACAACGCAGGAGATAGCCGAGGAAACGCGGCACGACACCTCGACAATTCACTACTATTTGCGCCGCTACGAAAGCGAATACAAATATACGCGAGAGTTCCGCGCAGCCGCCGAAAAAGTGGCTACGCTATTGAGTAAAAAGTTAACTACGCCTTCGGACGTATCACTATAAGACGAAATGAACGAAAAAGGTATAACCGTCCTTAGCCTGTTCGACGGGATGAGTTGCGGACAAATTGCGCTTAGAGAAGCCGGAATCAAGGTAAACAAATACTTTGCTTCCGAGATAGACAAACACGCCATTAAACAGACACAGCACAATTTCCCGGACACCGTGCAGCTCGGAAGCGTTACAGGAGTACGCGCCGCCGACCTTCCCCACATAGACCTCCTTATAGGCGGTTCGCCCTGTCAAGGGTTCAGTTTCGCCGGGAAGCAACTAAATTTTAACGACCCCCGAAGCGTCCTTTTCTTTGAATACGTCCGTATCCTTCGGGAGATACAGGAGTATAACCCCGGCGTTCTTTTCCTACTTGAAAACGTCCGTATGCGCCGGGAGTGCGAACAGGTCATAACCGAACAATTAGGGTTAGAACCCGTCGTAATAAATTCCGCCTTAGTTTCGGCACAAAACCGCGTCCGGCTTTATTGGACTAACATACGGACACGGGAAGAAGCAAACCTTTTCGACACAAAGGTATTTACCGACATACCGCAGCCGGAAGACCGGGGCATCTTCATACGGGATATTTTGGAAGACGACGTACCCGAAAGTTACCAATACAGCGAAGCGCGGAAGCGGAAACTTTTAGAGCACCGCAAATGCCAACAGGAGAAGGGCAATAACTTCGGCGTCATTCCACGGCGTCCCGACGAAAAAAGCACGACTTTAAGAGTAAGCGGGCGCGGACTTGACACCGGGGTATTAATCCCAGGCCCGCGCTGCGTAGCAGTCCGGGGAAGGTTCAACCCGGAAACAGGACGGAACGAGCAGACGGCGGAACTACGCGAAGACGGTAAAACTAACTGCCTTACAAGTGTGGAAAAAGATAACCTTCTGCTTGAAACGGTTTGTTTGACAACCCGCCGGACGGAATACGGCAAGGCCATACACCGCCAATACGAAGCCGGGGAAATACAGGAGAGCCGCCACAACATGACGGAATTAGTACCCCGGACGGACGGCAAATCGAACACGTTAACGACGGTTCAGAAAGATAACCTTATACTTCAACTTCCCCACGGGTTCAACGCCGGGGCGGTATTCCGGGAGAAGGCCCCGACCGTAACCTCAAGCCGCTACGAAGCCAATAACTTAGTATTGACCCGCGAAGTAATACAACTTAACCCGGACACGGAAAGCAACGGGCGACAGCCATACCAACAAAATCGGGTTTATTCCGTCGATGGCATAAGCCCCGCCCTTTGTTCCGCCCACGCCGGACACGCGCCGACCATTCTAACCGCCGACGAGGTTCTACGATGCTTTACCCCTACGGAGTGCGCCCGGCTACAAACTATTCCCGATTGGTACGAATGGAAGTGCAGTAAAACCCAAATATACCAGATGCTCGGCAACGGGTGGACGGTAGAAGTAATAAAACATATTTTCTCATTCATAAACACCGAAAAATTATGAAGATTAAAGACAAATTCGCGGCGTCGCTTCGCCGTTGGGCCTCCAAGTTAAGCCCGGAAACAAACCCTTACCGTCCCGACTTAGGGCTGCTTCTTCCTTCGTCCTTCGGGGAAAGATACTACAAAATTCGCCGTTTAGGAATGGCTTACGATATTTCCCCGAAAGAGGAAGCCCACGCCCTCGAAGCAGAAAAGAACGGCTACCCCGACGCGGTTAGGCGTATGCGGAAAGAATACGAAGAACGCATAGCCCACGGCATTGTAGCCCGCCTTTGGGAAGACGGCGTAGTAGAATATAACGCGGAACGAAACCCGGAAACCGGGATACTTAGAATCGTCGGCTTCCTCTACGTCGGAATAAAAGACAACGATACTAACCCCTTAAAAGCATAACAGCATGAAGAAGAAGTTAGCCGCACTTTTGCGCCGTTGGGCCTACGCCCTGCACCCCGAAACGCCCGCGACCCTTCCACCGGGCTACCAAGTGGCTAAATTAGTTAGCCGCGAGAACTTCCCGCTTGAAGACGGCACGATGCCATCCCCGGAAATTCACAGCCTTATAAGGGGCGGACTTGAAACCGACGTATTGGAGCAAGTCATGCAAGGCGACTACATAAGAAGCCGCGCCGACATTGCCCCCGTACCGGGCGGCTTGATAGAATACGAAGCAAGCCTTTACGTCGGCTTCATACCCAAGAAAAAGAAATAACCATACCACCAACAAAACCAAAGAACTATGTTAAAAGTAGAATTTGTCGGACACATAGGATCCGACGCGGAAATTAAGGACTTCAACGGGAAGCGTTACATCGCCTTCAACGTGGCGACTTCCGAGCGTTTCAAGGACGCGCAGGGCAACCCGGTAAGCCGGACGACGTGGGTAAGTTGTCTAAAACCCGGCGACGGCGCGTTAGTCAACTACCTCAAGAAGGGAACACAGGTTTACTGCCGTGGCAACCTTACCGTAAAGACCTACACAGGACGGAACGGCGTAGAAGCCGGGATAAATTGCACCGTTTCCGAGTTGGAACTGCTCGGAAGCCGACAGGACGCACAGCAGAACCAACAACCCGGCGCAGTTTCCCAGGCCTACGGCGCGGGCAACTACGGAACGCCCCCCGGCGGCTACCCCACGTTTGGCCCCGGAAGCGACGAAGCACCATACTAAACCCATAGAACGATGATGTTAACTTTCAACGTACAAATTACGGAAGGCATTATTTACGACGCTATTAACGGCGCGGTAAAACAATGCCTTCCGGCATTGGCCCGACAAATAGCCGGAGCAGATGCAGACGAGAAACAAACGGGCGAACTTATTGCTTCCTCTTCCTTCGGGATATTGAGAAACGGCAAGCCTTTAACCGCCGAGAAAATCCGCGAAGTAAAAGACAAGCCGCTAACCCGCGCCGTCAAGTATAGCGCAGTTGTAACCGTAGGCGGCGTAACCGTTACGATTGGGATATGAACACGAAAGAACACTATCCCGACCGAACCGTAACGCTTCTTCCGGGCGATACTATATGGGCGACGTATATAAAGCCGAAGGACGACCCGTTTAGCCCCACGACGCTAAAACGCCTGTTCGGGTGGACTAACGGGCAACGCTATATAGGGCGCGTCCGGGAAGAAGCACCACGCCGGGGAGTATGCCCCGAAGGTAGGTTAGTCGTGGACTTATACAAGGACGACGAGCGCGGGAAGTTCCAATGTACCCACGTCGTCTATAACATTGAATTGGATATAGCGAAAGGCGTACTTACCGACCTTCGCTATAAGCCGAACCCAAGCCCCTCGTTATTCGACGATGAACGCTAAACAATTTTTCGACAAGGTAGTAGAACTTCGGGCGACGCAACGCGAATACTTCCGTACCCGTTTGCCGGAAGTTCTACGAAAGTCGAAGGCGATAGAAGCCGAGATAGACCGCGAAATAAAGCGGGTGCAGCAGATAGAAAAAGACCGGGCAAGAGCCGAAGCCGAACGACAGCAACGCTCGTTATTTCCAGATAGTTAAGAACTAAATATAACAGGAAGAATGAAACCTATTAAGTTCCCCGAACAAAACGTAGTATTTGGGGAAAACCAACAACCGTTATACGAACCGCTCCCGGCTTATAGAAGCCCCGACGGGCAAGTAATATGCTGTTTTGAACTTACCGACGAAGAAAAACAGCGTGTAGCGGAAACCGGCCAAATTTGGCTAAGTATATTAACCTTCAACAGCCCGCTACAACCCGTTTACTTGACAACGGGAAAAAGCGACTTATTTAAGAACCCCGAATAACTATGGCTCTAATAACAAAGAATTGCGAAGTTTGCGGCCGCCCCTTCCAAGCCGATACGCGCAACATAGCGCGAGGTTGGGGAAAGTGTTGCAGCAAGTCCTGCGCGGCCATTCTTCGGGAACGGTCAGCCGTAGCCACTACGGACGACCGCCGAAAGCCCCGCCTTACCTACGACGAATTGGTAGCAAGAGCCAACGCAGAGCCGACGAAGGCGAAGCCCCGGCACATAGAAAGCCATCTACAACGGAATTGCTTTACCTGGTTCCGGCTTCAATACCCACGCCTTCGGTTATTGCTTTTCGCCGTACCTAACGGCGGCTTCCGCAATAAACGGGAAGCCGGGATAATGAAGGCGGAAGGCGTTACGGCGGGCGTGGCGGACGTGATACTATTGAAGCCTTCCGGCGGCTACGCTTCCCTTTGCGTCGAGTTCAAGACTGAGGACGGCACACAGAGAGCCACGCAGAAGGAATGGCAGAAGGCCGCCGAAGGCGCGGGTAACAAATACGTCATAGTCCGCAGCTTCGACGCCTTCAAGGAAGAAGTAGAAAAATACCTAATAGCCGACAACGACAATGACTAACGAAGAATACGACAAGCGAAAAGCGGAGATGGCGGCCCGCCACCGAAAGGAAGCCACCACCCTCGCTATTCAGTTCGCCAAAGAAAACAACCCCTACAAAGTAGGCGATATTCTTATGGACGACAGCGGGAAAATAATACGGGTAGAACATATTACCTATTCGCAAGGGTATTACGGGAATTACCCCTATTGTAACTACGAAGGCCCGGCCTTAAAAAAAGACCTTACCCCGCGAAAAGTCAGCCCGACACGCGGCACGATATGCCAGCCCTGCGTAAAAGAAAAGTTAGGCGACTAATTCCGACTTGAAGTTTTAACGAAGTGTTTTAGGCTTTATCGTATCACTTTAATACGATAAAGCCTTTAACTTTGCACATAGAAACCAACGCACCCATGAAACCGAAACAAGCAATAGAAAAAGTCGCCGCCTTCATTAAGCGGCTGGCCTTCGACAAGAAGTTACACTACTTCGCCGGGCTTCTTATAGCCGGAGTTCTTACGAACTTTTTGCCCGTCCTTATTGCCGTGGCTATCGCCGTAGCCGTCGGCATTGCAAAAGAAGTCTACGACCGCGTAACCAAGAAGGGAACGCCGGAATTTGCGGACTTCTTATGGACGACCGCCGGGGCTATAACGTGGCTTATTCTATACTACGCCGTTTCGGGCATCGTTTGGGCGTGGATAAATTAGGCTTCTACACATCCATATAGCTGAAAGCAACGGCGACAGCCGAAGCGGGAAAGGGCGCGGCGACCAAACCGCGCCCTTTCTTCAATAAAGACACAGGAACAATGAGCAGACGAAAGACCAAACCCAAGACCCAGGCCGAGGACGACGGCTTTAACTTCGACGTAGGCGACATCGGGATAGAAACGCCCGACTTCGATACGGCGTTATTCGACATTTTGGAAGACGAGGTAGGAGAAGAAACGCGCTACATAAAGCCGAAGGTTTACGCTACTTCGTCGGACTTCGTTATGTACGACAACGCCGTAAAGTTGGCGCGGGATATAGAGATAACGGAAGGAAGCCGCTACGACGTAGTGGTAAACGGCTCGTTCATATTCGGCGACTTCTTAGAAGCCTTCATAGTGAGGAATAACGCCAAGTGTAAGAAGTTGACAATTTCCACGCTGTCGCTTAACCAAAACAACGTAGACAGCCTCCACAACCTTATAACCCACGGCTATATAGACGAACTTAACCTAATAGTAAGCGCGTACTTCTACAACATGGAGATACGGGCTTTAATTCCCTACATATACCGACAATTAGACATCGACAACCGCCTACAATTAGCAGTAGCGAACGTCCACACCAAGACGGCGCAGCTTGAAACATTAGGCGGGAAGAAGATAATAGCCCACGGCTCGGCGAACCTTCGCAGTTCCGGCAGTATAGAGCAATTCACAATAGAGGAAAACGCGGAACTTTACGACTTCTACGACGAAATGTTTAGCCGGATATTGGAACGCTACGCCACCATACGGAAAGCGGTATGGGGCAAGAGCCTATGGGCGGACTTGATTAAAAAGAAGTTTAACGATTAACATCTACGACAATGGCAGAAGAAGACAACGGATCCACAGGAAGCGGCGGCAACGGTTCAACTATTCAGAGTTTCACAGCGGCAAGCGGGCGCGGCAGTTCTATGCCGTACTTTGACCCCTTCGGCGGCGGCCCGACCGGCCCGGCACCCTTCTAACCTTAACCCCCGGACACAATGGCAAAGAAGAAGACAGCACAGGACGCGACCACGAACGCCAAGCCCCTCGCCGGGTTGGTGCAAAGCGTCATAGTCAAACTTAGCGACATCGTACCGAACAAAGGGCAAATTCCGGGCGTACCCAAGAACCCGCGCCAAATGAAGGACGACGTTAAGTTTAGGAAGTTGAAGGCGTCGATACAGGACGACCCGGAAATGCTTGCACTTCGTGAAGTCCTGATATACCAATATAACGGGCTTAACGTGATTATAGGCGGTAATATGCGTTACCGCGCCCTCAAGGAATTGGGCTATACGGAAACAATAGCGAAGGTCATACCCCCGGAAACACCGCCGGAGAAGTTACGCGCTATTGTGATTAAGGATAACGTATCCTTCGGCGATTGGGATATGGACGACTTAGCCAACGAATGGGAGTTAGACGAGTTAGACCATTGGGGCGTAGACCTTCCCGACGTCGATACGGGCAAGAACGAGAACGACGCCGAAGAAGACGACTACGACGTAGCCGGGAACCTTCCCAAGAAGCCGAAAGCCCGTTACGGCGACGTCTACCGATTGGGAAACCACCGCCTTATCTGCGGCGACAGCACAAGCCCGGAAGTATTGGATATTCTTATAGGAGAAGGAAAGGTAGATTTACTTCTAACCGACCCGCCCTATAACGTGGACTATTCAAGCAAGAACGAGGCCCTAAACGCCGCCGACAAAGGCAACCGGGTACAGAAGGACATCGCCAACGACAAGATGGACGACGGCGCGTTTTTGGACTTCCTTACGGCGGCTTTTGAGAACGCCAACCGCTACCTCAAGAAGGGCGGCGCGTTCTACATTTGGCACGCCGGAACGGAAGGGCTTAACTTCAAGTTGGCGGTAAAGTCCGTCGGTTGGGAGTTGAAGCAGATACTTATATGGGTCAAGAACAACATGGTATTAGGGCGACAGGACTACCAATGGAAGCACGAACCATGCCTATACGGTTGGAAGCCCGGCGCGTCGCACTTCTTTATTAACCGCCGCGACCTACTGACTTTAACCGAGGACGAAGCCCCGGACATAGACAGCATGACGAAGGACGAGTTAAAAGCGTTGCTTCGGAATCTTCTAAACGAGGACAAAACGCCGACTACGGTAATACACGAAGATAAGCCGCTACGTTCAGCCGACCACCCCACGATGAAGCCTATAAAACTTATGGGCCGGGCAATAAAAAACAGCACACGCCCCGGCGAAGTAGTATTAGACCTATTCGGCGGAAGCGGAAGCACCCTTATGGCAGCCGAGCAGTTAGCCCGAAGTTGCTATACGGTAGAGTTAGACCCGGCATATATAGACGTGATTATAAAACGCTGGGAAGAATACACAGGCGACAAAGCCGAACTATTGGGGAACTTCGCCCCGGACGCAGACGAGCCGGAACGTGAATAAGCCCCCAACAGGAACAGAGAGAAAACCAAGCATTATCAGAGAAAAGCGATGGCCAACGAACAAAACCTTATACCATTCAAGCCGGGGCAGAGCGGAAACCCGAAAGGGCGACCGAAAAGCCGCGTTCCCGAACAGCTTGTAAAGATATTCGGGAGCAAGGCCCGCGCTAAAAAATTTTACAGCCTTTCCGCCGGGGAAATAGACGAGTGGGAAGCCGCTATCCTTTCCATGAGTGCCAACGACCTAAAACTATTGGCAAAGTGGGATGAAGCCCCGGCGTACCCGAAAGGGCTGGCAATAGCCGTACTTAATGACATGAAGAACGGCAAGACCACGACATTAGACAAATTGCGTGAACGTCAGTACGGCAAGCCTACGCAACGAATGGAAGTAACCGGGAAAGACGGCGGCGACTTGATACCGGCCCGGACATTGAGCAAAGAGGAAGCCGCAGAACTTCTCAAGAGCCTAAACGAAAAATATTAAAGTGCAGATACGCGATATTGACATAATAAAGACGTGGGTACAACAGTCTACGCTAAACTTTACGCGATATCTTTTCAAAGAAATGTATAAGCGTAAGTTTGTTGTAGGCAAACACCACGAACTTATAGCGGCGGCGTTAGACCGGGTATTAGCCGGGGAATGTACGCGGCTTATAATCAATATCGCCCCCCGATACGGAAAGACCGAGTTGGCAGTAAAGAACTTTATAGCGAAAGGGTTTGCACTGAATCCGAAAGCCCGGTTTATTCATTTGTCATATTCCGACGACCTGGCCCGTGATAATTCGCGTGGCGTACAGGATATTTTGCGCTTTCCGGCATACCGTCGCCTTTTCCCCGGCACGATGCCAACAAGTATAAATACGCGCAAGTGGTGGACTAAGGAAGGCGGCGGACTTTACGCCGTGGCTTCCGGCGGACAGGTAACAGGCTTCGGCGCGGGCCTTGTTGATAAGGACGAAGACAACGAGTTAGGCGACGAAGTAGCGGCTATTGCTTCCGATGGCTCGGACTTCGGCGGCGCGATTATTATCGACGACCCCATTAAGCCGGACGACGCACGAAGCGAGCTTATACGCGAGAAAGTAAACCAAAAGTTTGAAACTACTATACGAAACCGTGTCAACAGCCGAAAAACGCCGATAATAATCATTATGCAGCGTTTGGACGAAGACGACCTTTGCGGCTATTTGCAGAAGTTGGAGCCGGGCGAGTGGGAAGTATTGAGCCTCCCGGTTATTGAAACAAACGAAGCCGGGGAAGAAGTAGCCCTTTGGCCTTTCAAGCACACATTAGCCGAACTTCAAGACCTACGCGAAAAAAGTCCGTGGGTATTCGACACGCAGTATATGCAGAACCCCCGGCCGTTGGTAGGGTTGATGTACGAAAGGGAGTTTAAGACTTACGACGTATTGCCTGTTACCAAGTACCACAAAATAAAAGCCTACATAGACACAGCCGACAAAGGCGAGGACTATTTATGCGCTATTATCTACGTCGAAACGGAGATAGGCAACTTTATTTTAGACGTGTACTATACCCAGGCCCCAATGGAAACGACCGAGCCGGAAACGGCGCGTATGCTTACCAAGTGGGCGGTAGAAGAAGCCGTAATAGAGAGCAACAACGGCGGCGAGGGCTTCGCCCGAAACGTCGATAAGAACCTACGCATCCTCGGAAACAGGAAGACCGTAATACGGACATTCCACCAAGGCAAGAATAAGGATATACGAATATTCAGCCATTCAAACGAGGTGCAGAACCTTACGCACTTTCCGGCGAAGTGGGCGACCCTTTGGCCGAAATTCTACAAAGCCATTACCCAATATAAGAAACAGGGAACAAACACCCACGACGACGCGCCGGACGCACTTACCGGTACCGTCGAGAAACGCCCGGACGGAAAGCAGAGCGTAGAGAGATTAAAAAATATTTTTCATTAACCCCCAATAACACCGACAGCCATGCCGAAATTAGAAGAACTGATAGCAAGCGGCGATATTTCCGCCGCTATTGCAGAGTTGATGAACGGACGTATTACCCCGGCCCCGGACGCGGCAGAGAACGCGGCACAATACGACCCCAAGAAGCACGACATCAACGACCCCAAAAAACGCCCGGACAAAATCGTAATAACCGATAAGGACAGCAGCGAATACGGCGAAGTCAAGAATATAAACGTAAACGCCGAGCTTACCACCGAACAAGGGTTTAGAATAGAGAAAGTAGCGCGTATTGCGTTGGCTATTCAAAAGCTGATAGTAAAACGTGCCGTAGCATTTACTTTCGGGCACCCGGTAGGCTATAACGCCACCCCGGAAGGCGACGAAGAAAAAGCCCTGTTAGCGGCGATTAACCGGGTATTCCACGACGTAAAGGAACGCACCATAAACAGGAAGGTAGCCCGAAGTCTATACAGCACGACCGAAGTAGCCGAATATTGGTACCCGGTAGAAACGGATAAGCCGCACAACCTTTACGGCTTCCCCAAAAACATAAAGTTCCGTGTAGCCCTATTCAGTCCGGCACACGGCGATAAGTTATACCCCTACTTCGACGACGCTCACGACCTCATAGCCTTCTCGCGTCAGTTCACAAAGAAAGGCGCGGATATGATAACACGCACCTACTTTGAAACCTTTACTAAGAATACGCACTATTTATGGAAGTCCGAGGGATTGGACGGCTCGGAAAAACGTAATTGGGAGTTGGTAGAGGGCTACCCCAAGACGCTGACCGTTGGCAAAATCCCGGTAATATACGCTTCGCAGCCCGAAGTAGAATGGGCGGACGTGCAAAACCTTATAGACCGATTGGAAAAACTACTATCCAACTTCGCCGACACCAACGACTACCACGCAGCCCCGAAAATTTTTGTTCAAGGCAAGATATTGGGTTTTGCCCGGAAGGGAGAAGCCGGGGGCATAATAGAGGGCGAAGAAGGAGCAAAAGCCCAGTACCTATCATGGCAAGATGCCCCGGAAAGCGTGAAGTTGGAGATAGACACGCTTCTCCGTATGATTTACACCATTACCCAAACGCCCGATATTTCCTTTGATACCGTCAAGGGCATAGGAGCAGTTAGCGGCGTGGCGTTGCAGCTTCTATTTATGGACGCACACCTCAAGGTACAGGATAAAACGGAGATTTTTGCCGACTACCTACAACGCCGCGTGAATCTGCTAAAAGCCTACTTCGGCGTGGCTAATTTGTCGTGGGCGGATGCCGCCGACAGCCTTCTCGTTGAGCCGGAAATAACGCCTTACATCATAGAGGACGAGCAAGGCAAGATAAACACGCTACAAAACGCCAACGGCGGCAAAGCGGTAATAAGCCACAAGACATCTATCCGCCGTTTGGGTTGGGCCGACGACGTGGATGCCGAGTTACAGGAGATACGCGCCGACGAAGACCGCGAAAACACCTATATCGAGGGAGAGCCGACATTATAGCCCCGGAAATAGCCTACAAAAGCATAATACGCTCTACCAATGGAGAGTAGCACCGCAGAAAAGCAAATAGACCGCATTTTTAGCCGCGTTTCGTTCCTATTGGATAAAACATACCTCTCGGACGCGAAACGCGCTTAAACGCGATTTCCAAGAAAAATAACTATGGACGAAGAAACCAACAAGCCCAAGCAGCTAATATTACAACTTCGCGGCTTCGACGCACGACACTACGCGGCGACAAACCGCTATGCCCGGCAGATAGACCGACTTTATAACACCGCTTGCGATGAGATAGCGAGAGCCGCCGGACGCATTACCCTACGCGAAGATGCCGTTTTCAGTTTCGACGACTTCCCGGCGACACGCCGACAGGCACAGGGCATCGTTACCCGGTTGGCTAAGAAAGTGGAAGCCGTGATAAGCACAGGAACACGCGAGGAATGGGAAGCCGCAGTAAAGAAAAGCGACGCTTTCCTAAGTTCCATTATACGCACTTCCCGGCTGACAAAGGAAGAAGCGGCGCAGTACAAAGACCGCAACCTCGAAGCGTTGGCGGCTTTTCAAACGCGAAAGGTTGGCGGCCTGGGATTGAGCCAAAGGGTATGGAAATATTGCGGCGACTTGAAAGAAACCTTAGAATTGGGTATAGACGTGGCATTAGGAGAAGGCGGCAGCGCACAGCGTTTAAGCAAGGAGTTACGCAGCTTTCTACAAGAGCCGGAACGCCTATACAGGAGAGTACGCGACAAAGGCGGAAATTTGCGTTTGAGCAAGGCGGCGAAACTATACCATCCGGGGCAAGGAGTTTATAGGAGTTCCGCCAAGAACGCGCAGCGTTTGGCGCGTACCGAAATAAATATGGCCTACCGTGAATCCGAATACTTGCGTTGGCAGCAATTAGACTTCGTTGTAGGCTTTCGCGTAATGTTGAGCAACAACCACACCACGACCGACAGCAAAGGAAAGAAAGTGCCACTTATCGACATTTGCGATGAATTGGCCGGCGACTACCCCAAGACATTCAAATTTTTAGGCTGGCACCCACAATGCCGCTGTTTAGTAGTACCCATTATGGCCGACTACGACGAATATAACAACGACAGGGCAAACCGCCTTAAAGCGATAGTTAGGGGGCAAGCATATAAAAGCCTACCTTCCCGGCGTACCGTCCGCGATGTTCCGGCGGCTTTCCGTAGCCATATAGAAGCCATAGCAGACCGTGCTAAGGATTGGAAAGCCATGCCGTACTATATACGCGACAATTTCAAGAACGGCGTTATTTCCGGGGGGCTTCTTCCGTCGATACCGCAGAAAACGCAGATGCCCGGCACGACAGCCAAACCACCGCAGCCCTGTACGGAGTTCGACGGAGAGATAGCAAGTTATAAGACGTGGGCCTACACTTTCGGACTTGATGTATCAGCGTTGGATAGGTTACGCACTTCGGGCGACCGCGCCGGGCTTCATGCCGAGTTAAAGAAATTACAGGGCGAAAGGTTTAAGCGACAGGTGGAATGGAATAAGGCCCGTAACGACGTAGAAGACTTCGCCGTAGATAAAGCGCGAGGCTTCCCGGATATTCAGAAAGAAGCCGAAGCGATACTTAACGCCAACGAGATACGCACAACCAACTATTACGGCGACTGCATAAGCCGCCTTAAAGCCTTCTTTGCTTCGCTTCCGGGCAAATTGGCAGCAGCAAAAGCAAAGGCAGCAACTTCTTATTCGCCCATGATGCCTGACGAGTTGAAAAAAGGCGCGGCACACCTACGCGGCGACGACTACGAATATAGCCGGGAGTTCTTCGACTTATTGAAAGAAAAACCAAAGTTAGAGATACGCCACCAAAATAAAGGCAGCTACGAGAGTATGCACGGCAAGTTAGTAGTATTTGACAACGATACGCGCTTTGTCGCTTCGCCGTGGATGCGCAAAAGCATTGCTTACCATGAGTTCGGCCACGCCATAGCCGACCAACGGAATCTATTATACACAAAAGAAGTTACCGACCTACGCACAAGGCAAATCGCACGGCTTCGCACAAGAGAGAAAGCGACTATTTGGGCGCGTGAGTGGGGAACAAACCCGAAGACAGGAAAATGGGATAAGGTCAAGGTTAGAAAGGAAGTCAGCCAAATGAGGGCTAAGACTATTGCCGACCGATTAGACTACCTGTATAGCCGGATAAGGGAGAAAACGGAAGACGACCCGATATTTAAGCGTTACGGTATGACAAAGGCGGATGTTATAGAGCAGATTTGCGCGGCACAGGACACACTAAAAAGCCTTATAAACTCCGTTGGCTGGGGTCATTCTACGGCATATTTCAAACAAGCCGGCCACTCTGAACACGAATATTTGGCACATTGTTTTGAAAACGCATTTATAGGAAACCGCGTATTTCAGTTGTATATGCCAACCGAATACGCGGAAATGATAGCGTTAGCAAAGTCGTTTAAGTTCTAAACGATATATAGAACGCCGTCTATTATTGAGCCTACGACTTTCGCGCCGTTAGGCTCTTTTTTGTTGCTGTTACCGGGATAGAAAGGGATAAGCCGGGCTTTGCCTTCCAAACAGCGGCGCAGTATTGCCCCGGCTTTTTTTGCGTCTGGCTCGGCGTATTGAAGTAGCCGTACCAATTCCATATCGTCAGCGGACGGACGTAAGAAAAGATAGGTTTCCACAAGCATATCATCGGGAAGCACCGTTATAGGCTCAACGCCTTTTTGTGTGTTTATATTGGGGATTTTCATAACAACGCGATATTAGGTAAGTAATACGGAGCAACATGAGGAACCAATCCGGGGAACACGTCGCCGACGTGGGCCAGTTCAGTAGAAGGGCGCGGCGCACTTTCGACAGGGGGGAAATAGCGTCTTACCACTTTGTCAAGTTCCCGAAGCGCGGCGCGGTGTTTGGATCCGCTGCTAAATTTTACTTCGTGGAGAGCTGCGGCAACAATAGTTTTCCGCATTTCTTCCGGCGGCATTGCCTTTGCAGCATCTATTATAAGCTCGGAACACATTTTATTTGCCATAGTGTTTACTTCGTCTATAACGGACTGAGGAAGTGAATAATTATCCATTTTGGCTATAATTTGTTTTGAGGTTAACGCCGGATATTCGGCAGTCTACTACGCCGCCCTCGGTATTTCCCATAAGTTCAACTTCAACCGTACAGGAAAATTCTACGTTAGTAGCGAAAGTTCCGGCGAAGTGTTTTATTCGGTTTGTAAGTTCGCGTTCTAAATTCGCTTTCTCGATATAAAACGCTTCTTCGGGGGTTAAGTTTTTTTCTTCCATACTTTGCAGATTGATATTACACCCACAAAGTTAGGGCTTTATGTTGAAGCGACCAAATGAAGCAAAGCCGGACACAGGAACGCGCATAACTCCATAAGCACAGCCGTAACCGCACCACACGGAACAGCCGTAACCATTCATTACCACGCCAAATTTACAATAGCAAAAACTACTCAAAAACGCATTACTTTGATACGATATCCGAAAGCCGCGACAGCCGAGCCGTAAAAAAGTCGTCGCCGGGAAACACTTCTAAGGCTGTTTCAATAACCCGGACTTCGTTAACCTTATCCTTACGTTTCCGATACAGCACACACAGCCGACGGAAAGCATGAAAAGCCGGATAGCGCAGCTTGATACATTGCTCGTAAGTGAATATAGCCGCTTCTACTTCCCCGGCTTTTTCCAACGCGATACCTTTGTTATTCAGTTCCACCGTGGCCGACAACAATTCTTCCTTCCGTTTGGCTTCGGCTATATATTCGTTTGCTTCGGCGTAGTCCGTTTCCGGCACAACGATACAGGAGAATCCGCGAAACTTCGCCCGGCTACACGCCGACCAATAACTATCATACTTCGACCACCCGGCAAGACCGCAACCCGG
>ERZ836877.971-NODE-971-length-46342-cov-10.169313_pt1 | contig 46342 bp, 39 predicted proteins | sample MGYA00519469_ERZ836877 | MGnify/ENA primary metagenome ERZ836877 (study PRJEB31850, sample SAMEA3708809) | human gut metagenome | biome: human gut; feature: human-associated habitat; material: faeces | place: China | collected 2014 ...
CGCTACACTATACTCTTGACAACTTCCCCACCCACCGGGAATATCCGCTGACCCGGATTTATGTTGTTACAGAATTAATGGTAGGTATAAAAAAAGAGAGAGCTGTTTTCACAAACAACTCAGACTCTTGGCTTAACTAAATAAATTCTTACATGTCTAATAATCTTGCTTTCATAGTATGGTTTACAAATTTAAGCATTAAACTCTGTCAATTGCAAAATCTAATGTTAAAAAATATTAAATATCTTAAGTCAATCTACGAATATTATCATATGCAAATTTAACAATATATCAAGTATTACCATATACTTTCGATAAAAGATTTGATACGCCAGAAGGAATCATATTACAGAATCAGGGAGTAATGAAAAATAGGCTGATAATTCTATCAGGCATATGAACAATCATGATTTTTAACTATATTTGGGCATGGAACAATTACCGTTGGCTTCTGTAATAATTCCGGTATATAACCGCGCGCATCTTATAGAACGATGCCTTGACTCTGTAGCAGCTCAGACCTACCGGCCTCTCGAAGTAGTGATTGTTGATAATAATTCTACTGACAACACACTCGAGACCATAAGAAACTGGATTGCATCATGCCACAGCAATAAAATCTCATTTCAAGTTGACTTATGCAAAGAACAAGGTGCGGCTGCGGCAAGGGCTTTTGGAGAGAATTTGACAACTGGCAAGTATCTTTTCTTCTTTGACTCTGACGATACCATGCGTAAAGATTACGTAGAATCGGCCATGACCATATTTTCCCGATACCCGGATACAGATATCGTGGGCTGGAGAGTAATGTTCCACTATCTTAACGGGAATAAGCGTGTATCGCATATCTGGAAGCCTAATAATAGTGTTGACAATCACCTAATCAACGCAATTTTTAGAACACAAGGTTATGCTGTTAAACGCGAGATTCTTCATAAAGCCGGTAACTGGAATCCAGAAGTAATGGTGTGGGACGACTGGGAACTCGGTATAAGACTATTACTTACTGAACCGGAAATAAAAGTTATCGACCACGTTTCAGCCGATGTCTACAGCCAAGAGGAATCCATCACCGGCACCGGATTCACACCCAAAGCCGGTAAATGGGAAGAAATTCTCGACTTAGCTGAAAGGACTATCCTTGCATCACAACATCGGGATAAATTACACATGGCGCGTGTCGTAGTATACCGCAGAGCCATACTTGCAGCTCTATATACGCGAGAAGGACATAAGGAACTTGCGCGACCTCTTATGAAAAAAGCGCTCGCCTCACCCCTGATTGACAGGAAAGCGAGACTCGCGCTTCAATTCGCTTATAGGTACACAGCCGCCGGAGGTCGCGGTGCATTCAGAATTATAGGGAAACTGCTCTGACAGCTTTATCTTTTACGACGCCTTACAGACTTGGCCGCTCCTGAGTTGCCACCAGATGAGGATGACGACGGGGCCTTCTTTACTTTAGTCTTCTTGGTTTTCGTCTTTTTATTTGATGAAGAGGCCGATGCACGCTTCTTGGTAGTTTTACGCTTTGAGGAACGCACTGTAGTAACCTTTTCATCATCACCGTCGGATTCGGCTACCGTACGTTCGGGGATAGAATCATTCTGCTGGGCCGCGAGTTCTTTGGCAGCAGCCTCCTTTTCCTTCTGCGCAAGATACTCTTCGCGCGAAGGCACCCACAAATCTTTTCCAAACTCTCTGAGACGCTTATCGATGCTATCCTGAGCACGCTTCATGTCATCCGGGTCGGGATACATCTGCGCCATAGAAAGGTTCCTGAGATTGCGTGTTTTGTAAATCTCACCGTCATACATGGCAAGATTGAAATAGTCATCAAGCGAATATTGCTGAAGATTATTGTCGTCTGTAAGGAACACATGCTGCTGGGCCAGGAATGGACGCAATTGGTCAAACTTAACCCAGAACATAGGATATTTGGCCTCGCCTCCAAAATCTCCCGACCGATTCAATACCGGGCATATGGCCTCCACCCTCGTCTTCATCTGATTTGAACGGCGGTCAAACTCCCATCTTTCCAATATATAATATGTCAGCACCTGCCCCGTGGGAACGTCTGCCTCTTCGATAGTAATCTTGGGATTGCGTTCAGAGCCGGTAGAAGTATAATATATACCGAAGCGATCAAGCATATCGGGCACATTAACTTTATATTGGTCCGTAAAGACCTCTCTGCCATCGAGATATTCGTAAGCAGGCACTCTACCATCTACAACCAGACGCAGTATCATACGGAAAAGATTTTCCTGCCCGTCGATTACATCTTCGGGGAAATAGAGAGGCGTGTTGGCATCTTTGGTAAGATCGAGCATACGGTAAATCTGACGCATGTATGCCAAATCGGCATCATGGGTATCTTTCTTTTCATAGAATCCCTGCATACGATCCGTTATCTTAGGGCCGTTCTGCTCCTGATTCTTTTTCTCGCGCTCCGAACGACGGCGGACACCTCCGGCATTTTCAACTTGCGCGAAAGAGCCGAACGCCATAGCCGCCAATACTGCCAGAGGCACTATTTTCCTTATGTTGGTTTTCATGAGTCTCATTAGTTTAGTACCACCTCCATCGGAGATATATCACGAGTTATACCGTCAGGGCCTTTGGCCTTCACGTTCGATATAAAGAACATTTTACCGGGCTTAAGACGTTTGAACTGTTCTTTCTGTCGGTTTGAGAAACGTGCTCCGTCAGAGTTCTCGGGAATAGCGTTGCCCATTGAATCGAAAAATACTGTAGAGAAACTTACAACAGAGTAAGACACGTTCAATATCTCATCGTCGATAGCCGCGCCAAGTCCGTCTGCAGCCATAAGCTGCTGCTTGGTAATGCGCTTAGGCGAGCCTTTGTAATGTACCGTATTTCCGGAACCATCCTTTACAGGCAGATAAACCGTGGGATCAGGCAGCTTGCGTACTCTGAACTTCATAGAACCGACACTTTGGCTATGCCCCTCAAGTGTGGCCGATACCGATATCTCTGCTTCCGAACCAACTTTCGAGGGATGGGCAACCCACAGGTCGCCACGACGTGTCAAGGTCCCGTTTGTCATGGTCGCACTGATTGCCGACATAGGTATTCCTGGGACGGATATCGAAATTGGATTCTCAATACCGGCATACAAGACATTCATCAGTGTCGCCGAGATCGTGGCCATAGGTTCGAGAACAGTATAGGAGGATTTGAAAGGACGACGATCAAGAGTCCCGTCTCCTCGCATAACCTCGATAAAACCGGAGTAATCGTGGGTACCTGTCTGGCCTGGCACAAATTCATACAAACCTCGGTCATTGTTCAATTTCGAGCCATTGATATATATGACAGGCCGCTGAGTCGTATCGATGGCAGCCAACACTATGTTGGCCGAATATTTGCCACCTCTTATTATCATATTCGAATTAGGTATAACGTAGGCGTTAAGCTCGTTAACGCGCACATCACCAATATCCACGTTTGTAATAAGATTAGCCATGGCTTCCGACTCGGCCTGACGCACATCTCCCTGAAGTTTCGTAAGAAGAGTGATAGCGGCGATAGCCGGCATATTGTCAAACATTCTTTCTTCCCACTGGGTCTGCCCTACTGTGCCGCTTTTAGATGAAGCCTTGGTGCTCAGCATCTGTTCTATCACTTTCCTACGCGCTGTATCGGGCACAAGAGAAGCGACATAAGAGCGGTAAGCCTCAATCTGACGACGCAAACTGCGTCCGTGCATGGTAGCGGGGTTAAGCATAGTAACCGATGATGCCTCCAGATCATCAAGATTCTGGAGATTGGCATAATCGGCGCCTTTACCATCGGCAGCCTCGGCAATCGAGGTTTTCAGAGAATCAATCATCCGGTATAATTTAGCCGTACGTGCATGTAGCTCGCGACCTTTCTCATACCAGGGACCAACTTTCCCGGGATTCTTTTTATACAGTTCCGTAAGATATAGAAACTGATTTTCGTTTTTCACCGTCATGTTGCCGTTCGAGCGACTGAGCGATTCACTTACCTGAGAGAAACCGTTAAGCACATCGGAACTGACGTTTAGCGCAAGCATCGCCGTCAGTACTATGTACATCAGGTTTATCATGCGCTGGCGCGGCGACATTCGGGCTACATTGTTGCCTGCTCCTGCCATATCATCAATCTTCTTCTCGGTTGAACGGACTGGCGCCACCCATCATGGGATTAGCCATATTCACTGTCATGGCGGTAAGCATCTTCTCGTAAACAGAGTTAAGCTGCTTCATATATCGGGCCATCTTCTCGGTCTCTTCGCAATATCGCGATGACTCCCGAGCCGATTTCTCATACATATCGCGGATATCTTTGAGTCCGCGGTTCGCACGGTCTATGCTTTCAAGCTGTGAACCGGAACTCTTAAGCTGAAGTTCATAAATAGTATTAAGGGCACCGATGTTGCGGCTAAGGTCAGACAACTGTCCTACATAACCGGTTGAAGAAGCCTCGATCTGGCTTGAATTGTCGGTGATGGCCCGGTATGAATCGAGCAAAGTGGCCGATACCTGGTTAAGAGCCTCGGTGGTATGGCGAAGTTGCTCCATCTGGGCCGAGATGGCTCCTATCTGTTCAAGATAAGTCTGAGTGGCCGACGTAAGTTCTGCCATTTGAGAAAGTTGCTCGGAAGCAGCCGCCATCTTGGCTATACTGTCGCGCAACGACAAGGTATCTTCCTCGGTAAGTCCCGTGGCAGGAGTAACAAGCGCTCCCGACGCAGAACCTACAACATGACCCTCTCCGGTATAATCGCCTCCGGCTACAATCATCCCGCCTCCACCGGCAAAGTCCGGACGATCGTCGGGATCTTTTGAATCAAGTACAGGGAACACATCTTCCCACGCATATTCCCTCGGAGGGCGGTCAAAAGCCGTAAGAAGGAACATCGCTATCTCGGTACCCATACCGATACACAGCAGAGTGCTGCCACCCGGAAGGTGCAATATCTTGAACAGAGCGCCCCAGATTACGATTGCAGCGCCTACCGAATAGGCGAAGTTGAAAAATCTCTGGCCTTTCTCTCCGTGGAGAAAGCGCTCTATGACATTGGCATATTTCTTTATCTTGACCATCGCTTGGTGATTCTGTTCAGGTTATTTTTTCTTTTTATTGGTGCCCTTCGCAAACCCTATCTGAGAACGCACGCAACGGAACCCGATATAGGAGCGCTGCTCATTCTGGTATTCCCACTGGCGCAAGTCGGAACGCAAGTTGTGGGCCACATCTTTCCAGGAACCTCCGCGTACAATCTTGCGCTTCATTTTATACGGGTCTTCCTTAGCCGCATCATAACGGTATTCGGGATTGATGTCGGAAGTAAGTTTTGAAATGGATTCCGTGTAGGCTGTAGATGTCCATTCCGAGACATTGCCGGCCATATCGAACAATCCAAAATCGTTGGGTTTATAGGTTCCCACAGCAGAAGTTATAAGATGGCCGTCTCGCGTGAAATCGCCATCCATAGGTTTGAAGTTGGCATAGAAACATCCTCTTTCATCCATAGGAAGCAATTCTTCCCAAGGATATGAACTTTCGGAGTTTCCGGCACGCGCAGCATATTCCCATTCGGCCTCGGTAGGAAGTCTGTAAGGCTCGATAAACACGCCCTCCCTGCCCAACGAGCGACGCAGGTAATCGGTACGCCAGTTGGCAAAGGCATTTGCCTGTTCCCAACTAACGCCTACAACCGGATAATCGTTATAACCGGCATGAGAGAAATACATACGTGTATACGGTTCATTATATGCATTCTCAAAGTCGTTTATCCATACTGTGGTATCGGGATAGACATTAACTATGTACGTGTTCAGGAAGTCATAATCGCCGGTAAGAGGACGTGTCACCGTTTCGCGTACAATCTGTCCTTCATCTGTGAAATACGCTGTATCTTTGGAAATTATAGGCAATTCCGTCGATACAGGTTTGTCTGTGTTATACTCACGGCGCGAGGGGTCAAGACGGTTCTTGCGTTTCGCAGCCTCGGTATGGTTGAAAATTTCGTAACGGTAGTTTAGCTGGGTGGGATCAAGTTCACGACGTCCGGTAATCGGATTGGTGCGATAAACGCTTTCTATGGCACGCTGCTCGTCTTCATTGGCGTTACGCCAAGGTATAGCTTTGTTCCAGTTAAGATAGGGGGTTACGGGATTGCCCTCCTTATCTTCCTCTATTTTGAAAGCTTCGTTACCGCCGAAAGCCGGATCTGCAAGACGCTCACGAATAATTGAATCGCGAACCCAAAATACGAACTGCTTATACTTGGAATTCGTAACCTCGGTTTCGTCCATCCAGAAAGCATCGACTGAAACACCACGTGGATTTGCCTTGACTCCCCATGTTGAGTCTTCGGTAACCGGACCCATAGCGTATGCGCCACGGTCTACCAGAACCATGCCGTAAGGGACAGGTTCCGCCATGGCGCTCCCCCCTACTCCGGTAACTTCGCCACCAGAACCCGAACCGCGGGTGCTCATGCAACCGCCGGCCACAAGAGCGAGAATAGACAAAGGCCACAGGGCGCGGCTTTTCTTTACGCCACTCCCGAAAGGTATGGATTTATTAAGAAACTGCATAAAAGTCATAATCATTTACATGATGCGCACCGCACGGTGCCGGTTTTTGTTTTTACCCGAAAGATCGAGTTTCAGACTGTAGCCTGCTACCAGCTCGTGGCTGCCGCTGCTTACCTTGCCGATAGCCGACAAGGGATATTCGTAGGCATATCCTACAAAGAAATTCTTGAATTCCACTCCCGCCGATATTGAAATAGCGTCGTTCAGCCGATAGCCGAGTGAAGCAAACAGGAAACGGTTATATGTCGCCCGTGCCGTTATCTCGGCCATGAACATCTGAAAATCGCTCTTCAGCAACAGGGAGGGCTGCAATACAAATAACGTGTTTTTTAGTGCAATATTGCCGATTGCCATCAAATAGGCCATACGACCCAACTCTGTCTTGTATTCCTGAGCTCCTCCGGTATCGGACCCTTCCTGCTGCATGGTAACAGAAGGTTTGAGCAGGTGCTGTCCGGATATGCCGACTGAAAATAGAGGATGGACATACCAGGCTCCGAGACCAAGGTCAAATGCATTGCCCGTAAGGTCCTGAGTCGGAATCGCCGGGTCGTTGGTGGTATGATAATCATCACCATCGGGGATATAGACCTCGGTTCCCTTGAATTTCGAATTAAAGAAACCAAGTTGCAATCCGGCTACTATAAAGGTTTTGTTTTTAAACGTAAAACGATAATTGGCCTGCACACCGGCCATAATATTGGAAAACAAGCCAAGCGACTCGCTTGTTACAGTGGCTCCTATACCAAGCCTCTTGCCGAAAAGTTTAAGAGGCATATCGCCCGTAACGGCAAAAGATTTGGGCGCGTGCTTTATGCCGAGCCACTGCAGTCTGGCTGCACCACGAACACGCACAAAATCGCTTTCTCCCGCCGCCGCAGGGTTGTAATAAGAGGGTAATGCCCAATACTGGTTAAACTGCGGATCGCTCTGACAGTAGACCGGAATCCGAAGTACTGTGACCATAGCAACCAGTATAAACAACCGTAATATTCTATATCTGTTGATTGGCATCTGACAATTAGTTGTAAATCCAAGAGTCTGTTCAATATATGCCGGAAGTCTGCCGGTGCTTATTCAAAATAGAACGACACAACCACCATATTTGACTTCACCTTAGTAAGCGACTCTGTAAATTTCAATGTTTCCGGATCGTCTTCAAGATCCGGGCGGTTATGTTTAAGTATGTCGGTAAGACCGAAACAGAACTTAATCTCCGGATTGAACTTAAAGAATGGAAGATAAAAATCGCAGCCGAGTCCTAAGGTCAGGAAGGCATCGCCGGTATTGAATACCAACGGTTCACTGCGTTTTTTCGATATATCGAAAACGCCCATGGCTCCTACCGTAAGATAAGGGCGCGTGTTATGCAATCGATCGCCGGAAATCTTCAAATCAAGAGGAAGAACCACATAAGAACTCTTCACATCCTGAACCTCGCGCCCGTCGCCATCATAATCGCGCATCTCCACAGTCTTGGAGCCGAAATACATGCCGGGGGAGAACCTTAGATTGAAATATTTATGCAAACGCAGGTCTCCAAGCACGTTAACGCAGAATCCTGGCGAAAAACTTGGCACCTCCATTTGCCATCGTTCTCCGTTGGGAGTAACATTCCCGTTATGGTAAAATGTAAGATCCTGCATGTGCATCCCTACTGAAAATCCGAGATGCCATCTTTTAAGGTCGGCGTATTGTCGATTCGGGACCTTTTCTCCCCATTTCGCATACACCGGAAGTACCGTGAACAGTATCGCAAACAGCACCGCCGACAACCTTCCGGCCCTCGCTGGAAGTTTACGTCCGAGATATGGGGATAATATTCGTTTCATCCCTATTAGAACGCTAAGCCGCTACCCTTTATTGCACCATTCCTGCTCCTGCGCATCATGCCATGAAGAATCACGGGACATACTTCACACCCTTAAATTATTTTTTCAGAATATTTGGAACGATTACTGTCGTTAATGCTTACATTTGCAGTATGAATTGGATTCAGCTAATCTCAGACAAACGACTCGGGCTGGAGGATCTTCACATAGATCAAAACAATACCCGCTCTGATTTTCAGCGGGACTTTGACCGCATGATTTTCTCAAGTCCTTTCAGAAGGCTTCAGAACAAGACCCAGGTATTTCCTCTGCCGGGAAGTATTTTCGTGCATAACAGGCTCACCCACAGCCTTGAGGTATCGTCTGTAGGCCGCAGCATGGCCAATGAGGTGGCTTTAAGACTTAACGAAAAATATACAGGCGACAAGGAACTAACCGGCAAAATACACAATATCGGAGATATCGTGGCCGTGGCATGCCTGTGTCATGACCTTGGCAATCCACCGTTCGGTCATTCAGGAGAAAAAACCATATCCACATTCTTCAGCGAAGGAAAAGGTATGGGGCTCCGTACTAAACTCACGCCAAGGGAATGGGCCGATTTTGTAAATTTCGAGGGCAACGCCAATTCTTTCAGGTTGCTGACCCACCAATTCTGTGGTCGCCGCAAAGGCGGGTTCGCCATGACATATTCCACACTTGCCTCGATAGTGAAGTATCCCCATTCATCAATACTCGCTTCCGCCAAAGGAGGGAAATTCGGATTTTTCGCTTCCGAAGAGGGTACTTACCGTAAAGTCGCGGATGAATTGGGGATACCTGAACTCGAACCCGGGAGATTCGCCCGCCATCCTCTTGTATATCTAATGGAAGCGGCCGACGACATCTGTTACCAGATAATGGATATCGAAGATGCCCATAAACTCAAGATAATATCACTGCCGGAAGTTACAGATCTCTTCCTCGGATTCTTTTCCGAAAAAGAACGCCAACGTAAACGCAGGGCAATGGAGTATCTTACAGATCCGAACGAAAAAGTCGCATACCTCAGATCTGGCGTCATCGGCGCTCTCGTAAAGGCCTGTGCCTGCAATTTCGTAGAGAACGAGGAGACTCTGCTACAGGGAAGTTACAATGGATCTCTGATATCAAATCTGGAAGAACCTCTCGGGAAGGCATTCCGCGATATCGCCGCGACAGCCATCACCCGCATTTACCAGGCTCCGGAAGTAGTCGATATAGAGATAGCCGGCAACCGCATCATAAACTATCTTATGGAGACTCTTGTAGAAGCCGCCCTCTACCCGGAAAAAAATTTCTCCCGGTTGCTGCTTTCTCAAATACCGCAACAGTATGATATAACCGCTCCGGACATATATGGTAAACTTCAAGGGGTACTTGACCATATATCGGGTATGACAGATGTCTATGCACTTGATTTGTTCAGAAAACTTAACGGGCACTCATTGCCCGCAGTATAAATAATCCATGATTAGAAATATATTGACACTCGCCTTACTTATACTGGTATCGCTGTCGGCCATGGCCGGAGAATATCAGGTCATAGCACCCGAGGAGATGCCCGACGTGCAGGTACAAGACCGCCGCCAGTTCGTTTCTGACCCGGCATCATTGATGTCACCCGAGGCCAGATCGGAAATCAATGGCCGCATTCTGAAACTCCGCGAAAACACGACAGCCGAAATGGCTGTCGCCATAGTTCCGGACCTCGGCGACATGGAAATAGAGGACTATTCCGAAAAGCTCTTCACTTCCTGGGGTATAGGCAAAGAAGACAAAGATAACGGTGTTTTGCTCATTATCTCTCCAGGCTCGCGACGTGCGCGTATACAGACCGGCTACGGCACCGAAGGCATACTTCCCGACATGGTTTGCGACCGTATAATTCGCGAGGATATAGCCCCGGCCATGCAACGCGACGATCTTGACGGAGCCGCCACCGCAGCCGTCAGCAGCATTACGCGCATACTTTCAGATCCTGAATACGCCGAAGAACTGAAGTCCGGTCAGACCGGCATTCCGTCAAGAGGACTGCGGGATAATGAGGTAGCCGAACTGAAAGGCTTATTCTTCTCTTTTATCGGTCTGATTGTAGCCGCCACATTTATCATAGCGCTGATCTATGCCATAAAAACAAGTAGAAAACTACGTAACTCATCAGACTATCATAAGGCGCAGGAGTGGCGGTCCAGACTTAAGATTTTCATAATATTGACAGTTCTATCAGCCCTGACTGCGCTTCCGATACTTTTATACGCCTTTTTCAAATACCGGCATAATCGCAATCACGCACGGCGTTGCTCTCGGTGTGGCTCCAAGATGGCAAAACTCGACGAGGAGACCGACAACCAGTATCTCGACCCCTCCCAGGACCTGGAAGAAAGACTTGGCTCGGTAGATTACGATGTATGGCGATGCCCGGACTGCGGTGAAGTGGAGATATACCCATTCAAGGAAGCCCATTCTGCCTATTCGAAATGTCCGCGATGCGGAACCCATGCTTATCATCTGGCCTGCGCCCGCGTGCTGACACCGGCAACGACACGCCATGCCGGCAGAGGCGTCAAGATCTGGAAATGCGAGTATTGCGGACATGAAGATCATAAGGATTACGTCATTCCCCGTAAAGAAAATGACGCCGCATTGCTCGGAGCGGCCGCCGCTCTCGGAGCCATGAGCCGTGGAGGAGGAAGCAGCAGCGGATTCGGTGGCGGATTCGGAGGCGGGGCAACCGGAGGCGGCGGCGCATCGGGCGGATGGTAAGCTGCCGCAGGCATGAATTTATCTGATTGAACCCCGATTATAAGTAATTGTTACTATTACATGAAACACATTTCATCATACATCACGGCAGCCGGAATCCTTTGTCTTGGAGGCTGCTTATCGTGCACACATAACAAGGTGAACCCGGAGAACGCTTTTTCATTGATATCATATAAATACGATACAATTTCGGAAGTAACCGACAAAGATTCGCTTATAGACCAGGATGCCCTCTATTGGCGAAGCATAGGGCAAGGAGTATTGCCCGAAGCTATGGGAGAGGCTGACACCCGACAACTTCGAGACACATTGGAGAAGCTCGGTTTTGTTGAATTTGCTGAAAAAGACGTGGCATCTCCACGCCAAGCTCCACATCTGAAGCTTACCGATAAAAGCGCGAAAGATGTCCAGGCCGAAAATTACAGCGTGAACCATCTTTCAATAAATCTATTCACCCCGCGCATCGCAGTCTGGAAATCATCCCTGGTATATTATTTATCCGGGGCAGCTCATCCCCGCTTCTCAACCAGATATATCAACTATGCGATAAAGGAAGGCAAGATTCTTTCGCTCTCCGACATTTTCAAACCTGGATATGAAGATACATTGCGCGACATGTTGAAAGAACGTGTAATGGAAAATCCCGAAGCCTTTGAGGATGCGGAAGTGAGCATACCGGATAATTTCTACATCGGTGTCGAGGGGATAACATTTGTATACGGATTGTATGAAGTGGCTCCTTATTCAGCGGGCGAAATCGAAATCCCTTTCTATATCTACGAGCTTAACGAGATTCTGAAACCGGGCATAGAGGAACTTACCGAAGGCTATACCGATCCCGATATTTGACAAGCCGGGAACTTACGGCTGTCCTGAATCTCCTTACGCAATATAGAACGCCCAAAGGCAACGCTACTCCGACAATTGTATACAGCACCCAGAAAAAATCGGTATGGTTGAAATGTATCACCATGTGGCAGCCTATCTGACCGAAATCAAGGTCGTACCACCATATTTTAGCCAGACTCACCGCTTTAAAGCTGATGATATGAAAGATGAACACATATAATGTATTCTCGCCTATAAACACTAATAAGTCACGCAGTCGACCACCTTTACGGTCAAGGATCATGGACACGTAGCGCACCGCAAGCCAACCGGCAAGCCCGGTAAGAGGGAGCGACCAAAGGTCGCGCGGTATACCATGGTTATTCATTCCGCTTAAATGAAGCCATGCGGCGCAACAAAGCAAAAGGAAACACACCATCGCCAAAGCACCCTGTCTGCGAGGTAACCGGTCTTCATACTGCCGGAATATAAAGCCAAGTCCGAAGAAGAACACTCCCCATACCTCGCGCCATCCTCCATTGGGATAACCGGTTATCTTAAGGCCGGCATATATACGCAATGCAGTGAACGCAACCGCGCACAGACATACTATCCCCGCTGTAGCCGCAGGTTTAAGATGAAAACGCGAGTCCGCAAGCCGGAACAATATCAGGAAAAGTATACTCGCCACAAGCAACCCGCGGAAAAACCAGAAAGCGCCGGCCATAAACTCATCGTAACCTGACATCGACGTGAATATCATAACCAGACGCTGCAATGCCGAATGCCATGTATACGGATGAGTGACTCCACCGGTCCAGTTGCCGTAGGTTTCATTCAATATGCCGAAATAGTGCCATATATTATGGGTTACGAGGAAAAAGAGGCTCCATTTTATAAACGGCACATAAAGTCCATTGAATCTTCTTGATATGAAATTCCAGGGCTCGGAGGCATGCTTTAATGAAAAGAAGTATCCAGCAGCCATGAAAAACAAGGGCATGTGGAACGTGTAGATGAAGTTAGTCATCAATTCAGGACCTTCGGCATGTCCGGCCACCATAAGGATGATGGCGATTCCCTTCATTATCGATATGGTATAGTTACGGGTTGCGGCCATTGTAGGTTGCTGTTTTTCCTGCAAATATACGAAAGATTCAATTATCCGACAGCGATTATTCTATACGTCTCAGTCTGATACGGGAAGCCATTTCAGGAAACTGGATTGTAAGATAGCCGGATTTCGCATCGACAAATCCTTTTCCACCCTTCACCGGTACTCCGGCATAGTCAAGCCAATCCACATCATACACATCGGGATATGGAGTGAACCTCAATCTTCCTTTAAGCCTCCCTTCGCTCCATGATCCGGGCGAAATTCTCGCGCCTTCCATATAGAACATGTCGTATCCATAATCGGTCTCGACAAACCGCAGACGATACTCGCCACCGAGTCTTACAAGGCTACGCTCTATATCATAATCATACAGCCCCCATTCCGATTCCAGATTCACTATACCCCGCTTCATGCCACGCGCGGGTATCGGCTCTTTACCGTCGCCAATTTCCGCGCACCCCCTCACAATGACATCGCTGACCGATATCTTTGTTCCTTTGCCTGGACAAAACGACAATGTGTCGACATCGAAAGGAGCCATTGTAAAACCGCCTATCAGATTCGGCTCACGGTTACCCCACCACAATGACCACGCATCGCCTTGACGTATAAGTCTCCAGGCATTACAACCGGGACCGGGAATACCCCCTTTTGGCAATTCAACCGACAAAAGAAGTGAGTCGGAAGGCAAAGCATGAAGCATAACACGAACTACGGGCTTAGAACCGTTGCGGGATGCGAAAACAGGATCCGGATCATCTTCGGCAGGAATGTTCTCGACTGCCAGACGTACACCTGCCGATGACCCATACATCAAAGCATTCCAGCAGGGTTCTTTCGCTTTAGAAGAAACCCGGAAATATATCTCATCGGGGTTCGCCACACCAACACCCCGTTTTTTCACATTACCAAAAGGATTCTCGGGGAAGGCAGGAGCGGACGCGTTCGCCGCCCATCCGGTCAGACTACCCACACCGGTCACTATGCCCACAAGAGCGAAAATAAGAATCAGTATGCCTATACAACGGTTTATAAGCCACATCGATCGGACATTGAAATGGGCTCTGAGCTTATCTACAAAATAGGTTACAAGCCACCACCATCCCAACGCGCCGGCCACTATCGCTATATATCCGGCTATGTAATGATAGAACCTATGATCAGGAGAAAGGAAATTGAATCTGGCGAAAAGGCCTATTATCAGGAACAATATAAGCGGATTGGAAAATGTGAACAGGAAACCGCCCAATATATCTTTTCCCGGAGAACCGGCTTGGACTCCCGGCTTACGCAATCCCGCCGACGGATTTTTTTTGAACAGATAGATGGCAAATCCTATCAGCACGGCAGACCCTATAAGCTGTATCACATCATGGTTACGCTCAAGGAACTCCTCGATAAAAGCGAGTCCCAGACCTGTAAGGAGACAGTATATGAAATCTGACGCCGCGGCCCCTATTCCTGTATAAAAACCGGTACGCCTCCCTTTGTCGAGTGTACGCTGGATACATAATATTCCCACCGGTCCCATAGGGGCCGATACAAAGAGGCCAACCGCCAGTCCTCTCAGGAATATATTAAGCAGCGTATCCATCTTACTTGTACTTGAATGCAATCAAATATCACCTGGATATCAGTTGGTTATAAGATACCCTCCGTATTGGGTCCCCAGACATTGATAACGTTTGAGACCGTAATTACGTTTTTTAGCAGCCGCCGGACCGGACAACGGCGCACCTCCGGACATGGTTACGTCGTATCTGGAACCGCATGCGGGACATACGGCCACATACGTCTCCTGGTCTACATAAACCCTTACGTCGGGCTGTCGCTCCACGGGACAACTCAAATCGTATGCCAGCACCGCCGAGGTCTGGGCTGAATATGGATCCATCCCTCCTATCAACAATACTCCTCCGAATCCGGTACGTGAATCTGCCGTATAATGAAATCCCTGAGGCTGCGTAGGGGTTATATTTGATATGAAATTACGTGATATTCCAAAGCCACTTACCCCGAATGCATTCCAGACTCCCTGGTCTCCAAGGTTTATGTTTACCGGCATCTGTGGTATACGGTCATCGTCAACCTCGTGACATCCTGACAATAGTACACAAAGCATAGCCGCGAAAGCTATTAAAACCTTCGCGACTTTAAAGCTAAGTCCCGACGTGTTGCGGTCTGATTGTATCAACCGGAGGCCGAGAGTCTTGTCTGATTTATTTATTGCGATACTAATCAAAATTAAGCGCTCCCAGAACATCTCCGAACTGAGCGACCATTTTCTGCATGGGACCGGAAATCATAGGCTTAAGCATAGCCGGGATATCAAGATCGATCACAGCGCGAGCCCGACACGAAGATGCGTCAACCGGTTTGATTTTAAGTGCCAATGAAATAGGCACCGGGGTACCTTCTCCGGCAAGTTCAATCAATTCAGGCTCCACTGAACGGCATTTACGCAGTTTCACACTGCCTACCGGGCCACCAGGTATTGTAATGGTATCGGGAGTTATTTCTATTCCTTCGAGAAGGGCACGTTTGTCGTCGGGCACAGCCGATACCGGCACTTTGGCCAAAAGATCGCGCAATCCCTCGAGATTGTCAAGTTTCGCATATACCTTCTCGGCCGATGCCGACAAGCACTTCTCTTCACTTTCGTAAGTTGCCATTCTGATAGCGGGTTATGTTATTCAGATAGATTCCGAAGCGCTTTTGCCGGGAGTCCAGTTGGCCGGGTCCTTGCGCCATTCCTTAAGTGTCTCTACATCGCAGGGGCGTATGTAGTCTATCTCACGGGCTACATCGATCATTGCCGTATAGTTGGATAGCGACACGAGTGTAACGTCTGCCTCACGGAAACGTTTCACGGAAATGGGGAACTCGTATGTAAACAGAGAAACCATGCCTACGACCTCGCATCCCGCGGTACGCAGGGCCTCGACCGCTTTCAGAGAACTTCCGCCGGTAGATACCAGATCTTCCACAACCACCACTTTCGAACCGGGCTTCAGGTTACCTTCTATAAGATTCTCAAGTCCATGGTCTTTGGGTTGGGAACGTACGAAAGCGAACGGAAGTCCGAGCACATCGGCGACTATCGCGCCAATTGCGATAGCTCCGGTTGCGACACCGGCAATAGCCTGTACATCGGGATAATGCTCGAGAATCATACGCGACATCTCGATCTTGATGAAATTGCGGATATCAGGATATGAAAGTGTCTTGCGATTATCGGTGTATATAGGTGAACTCCATCCTGACGCCCACGTGAAAGGATTTTCGGGCTGCAGCTGTATTGCGCTGATTTGGAGAAGTTTTTCGGCTAATAGTCTATCGGGTGTCTTCATATCTATGGAATTTAGATTACAAAATTAACGTTTTCCTACTGACTTTTATTTCCTCGCTTTACTAAAATAGTGTAATTGCATTAAAAAATTGTAATATATACGCCCTTGGAGCATCTCCTCAGTCTCTTCACACCGTATATCGCAATACAATCCATGCTATATTATTATACACAGGCCATTGCAAGGTAATATATGGAAATACCCGGTATGTCGGCAAGCGCAGCGGCAGCGTTGCGGAACGTGGCGCCGGTGGTGCATACATCGTCAACCAGCATCACTCCTTTATCTATGAGTTCTTCGGGATGGAATGCCCTGAAATATCCTCTCATGTTGGCTTCGCGTTCATCTTTCCCTTTGCGGGTTTGAGTGGAATGAAGCCTTGTGGTGCGCAGGTTATCACCCACCGGAATACCGGTTGCGCCCGAAACTCCGCAGGCTATCATCTCAGCCTGATTATACCCCCTGCGTGCCTTACGCAACGGATGCATTACCACCGGCTGCAGTACCTCGACTCCTGCGAAAAAACCGGTAGGCAATAACTCGTTACCTATAATCCGGCCCATTTCCCGCGCCAGAGAGGGATATCCGTTGTACTTGAAATCGTATACCAACCTGGCCGCACCCGACCCGTGAGAATAGAAGAAATGTCCGGTTCCCCTTACAAACGGCGGACCCCCTGCGAGTTTCTCTTCCATCGGATTAAGAGGCAGCGCATGATAGAGCGTGCGGGGTAGCTTGTAAAGACATAATCCGCATATGAAACGCTCGCCATCGGCCAATTCCTCACCACAAAGATGGCATTTTCTCGGGAACAGCAAATCGAATATGATCATACAGAATCAGTCTGTTCCGATTTAAGCGCGTGCAGTACCTTGCCGCATACGCCAGACGGGAAACCACGCGAGGCAAGGTGTCGCATAAGTTTGATGCAATCTTCCCTTAAGGCAAGATTAAGCGAACGACTTTTAATCCTACCGCATTTCATTGCCATATCTTGTATCTCATCATCGTCAAGAGCTTCCAGAACTTCGGTAATTACGCTTCCGGAAATATGCTTCGCATAAAGTCCGGCCCGTATTTTAAGAGGCCCCCATCCTGCGAATCTCAGCTTATCGCGAGAATAGGAACCGGCATAGCGGGAGTCATCTATAAACTTTCGCTCTGTAAGGTCCTCGACAATCTTGCGTCTCTCCCCTACCCCCAGTCCCAATTTCCGGAGCTTTTCAAGAATCTCCCACGAACATTGCTCCGAACGGGCACAAAGATCCGCCATTTTCATCAGGGCAGCCTCTGCCGATAAAGGCTTCCTTGGGCCCGATCTCATTCGGCACCTCCTTTCCGCGCACTTACAAACCGGTCGCGCCTCGATATGTCTTGCGTAACTTCCACATCAAGATATCCCCGCTCTTCAAGCATTTTCTTTATCTGCTCCGCGAATCTCGGGTTAATCTCAAAGTAAATTCTACCGTCAACACGCAACCCGACCGACGCAACCTCAGCTATCCGTCTATAATAAACCAGCGGATCGGAGTCCGGAACAAAAAGAGCGCTCGCCGGCTCATAATCCAGCACATTGGTTTCCATATCCCTCTTCTCCTCTTCAGGAATATATGGTGGATTCGAAACCACGATATCCAGAGAATCAGGCTCCGGCATCCATTTGAAGATATCCGCGTGAATCAACGATATGCGGGCATGCAAATCAGCGGCATTCTCCCGTGCCACCTGCAAAGCCCCCTCTGAAAGGTCGATGCCGGTAACATCCGAGAAGGGAAGGTTTCGCGACAACACAATGGCGATAGCCCCCGAACCGGTCCCGATGTCGAGTACTTTCAAGTCTTCGCGGTTTTTAAAACGCGCCACAATCATATCTATCAGCTCCTCGGTTTCGGGCCTCGGGATAAGGACACGCGAATCGACCTTAAGGTCCATCCCGTAGAAACGGGCTGTACCGAGGACATACTGAATCGGCTCGCCTCGTTCTATTCTTTCCATTACCTTCCCGACCTGGTTCCTGAACATATCGGAGATTTCCCTGTCGGCATTGACAATCATATCGGTTGCCGACCATCCCTTCATCACATTGAAAATAAGGCGCACCATCGCGGTGGCCTCACCGGTACCGTACATTCCCTCAAGTCTGGCGCGCAAAGACCGCGCGAAATCTTCAACTTGCATAAGTCAAAATTTAAGAAAGTCGTTTGGACTTAAGTATTTGTGCATTTATACAGTTACAATTACCAACGGTAGTGGAGGGGTGCGATCTCCGAGGGCGCACCACGATGCGCAGGTTAGAATGCACAAATATTTACTGCGTTCGCTATAACTTCCATTCATCCGAAGAGGATTTTTTGATTTATAATTACACGCACATTAGCAGCATATTACCGCATCAAAACAAAGCAGAAAGCCACCCGAAGCGATTTCAAAATTAAGAAAATAAACATTCGATGTAGCAAAAAAATCAAAAAAAATTTGCACAGCAAAGAAAAAAGCACTAACTTTGCATCAGTTTAAAAACCAGGTCCTATAGCTCAGTTGGTCAGAGCACCTGACTCATAATCAGGGAGTCCTTGGTTCAAGCCCAAGTGGGACCACCTCTTGAAAATCAAGCAGTTACGAAATAAATCGTAGCTGCTTTTTCTTTTGCTTTGAACACAAATCTGAACACAACTCCACGCCAACTCGTTTCAGCCGCAAATAGCAGCCCCTTGTGTTCATGCTCCTGTGTTAAAATAGTTTTTTATTTGGTTGAACCTGAGGCTTTGATCTTCGCTTTGACCTTTTATGTGGCTGTATATTTCATAGTTGCAACTTTTTTATTTGTATATCACCATCGTTTTTCACTTGCTTGACACCATAAAAGCGTGTGGGGAACAGGTAGAGAATGTAATGTATAGCAAATAGAATTACGATTTGACCATGTTTTATTTGGTGTGATTATCAAAACTCATTGCGACTTCGGGGTCTTGGGTTTGCGCAATATGCTTGGCGGCCCAACCTATGCCGGTGATATAGAAAAAGTAATAGAGAATGCCGCCTATCTCCACCTTAAAAATCTCGGATACAAGATTAGAGGTTACATTGGATTAGGCATCATGTTGAGAAAAGGAAAGCGGATAATATGCTCTATTTCTCAGTGGACGAACCTCGCGCACCGCGAACTTACATCTATGATATAGATGAGAGGTAAGTAATTGTTCTGGAACCTCGTAGGAACGGTTCTGCATATTACCTGCTAACAGCATATCATCTTGAAGGTAAGGATGCAGCTCGCAATAAAATCATGAACAAGTACCGTCGCAGACGGCTACCTAATCTGCTATAAAAATCGAAAAACGCAGAGCTTCAAGGCTTGCGTTTTTCGATTTCCTTTCCTCAAATGAGGAATGAACTCTAGTGTAAAGGTACAAATTTTTGTTGACTCTGCAAAATTCTAACGTGGGAAACTTCAAAAAGTTTTATGAAGATAATAAAACTTCGATAAATCCTCGAAATTTCGTCTTGCAAACTACGATAAATTGGCATATTTGAGATGTGCATACTACGATAAACCAGTATTCCAGTTGCAAGAGTTCGTCTATTTCAGCTTCATCATATCGGAGGCTCGATAAATATTTATTATTGAAAGACTGCATCATAGCGGGTATTACACGGGTGTTACATTGGATATGTAACCGGCGAATGGTGCCGATACCTCCGATGTGGCGTGTCCTACGGCGCGGGCATATTTTGACTGTTTATCAGGGGAGGCAAGCCAATATTCCCACAACTTCAACACTTCCTCTACCGTCAAGGCGTTCAACCGGCTATCGTTGCCGGCGTTAATAAGACTTGTGGAATTTGGGTGCCATAATGGAGTACCTGTCTTTATATGTCGGATTTAATACGGCATGGGCGGTACGGAGAATCACAAATGGGAAGAGTGTTATTTTTTTGATGTAATTCGCCCAATCTCGAGGCTAAATATATGAAAAATATTTATTAATTTCTACATATCAGCTATAAAAACAGGCCAAGCAAAGATATTTAAGCATCTGAGAGCTTGAATTATACCTTATTTATCATACTACATTTCCAATGTTTATCATTATTTTATATCAGATAAGACCTAACTTTGCATAAATCTCCATGAAGACTTCGGAACTCGTTTCCGAAGCGTTCAGCCACGTTGAATTGGAGAACTATTAATCAAAATACCAATCAATCCGTATGACAGAAATTATTAGAAAAAAGGGCAAACACGGATTACTGCCCATTTTGTGCTTATTAATGACTTTTGGTGTCATGGCACAGAATCCTCGCGCTCCAAAAGAAGCGATGGTGGTTTCAGGTAATGCACGTTTTACAGTACTGACTCCTGAAATGATACGTATCGAGTACAGCGACAAAGGTATCTTTGAGGATCGCGCGACATTCGCTATCCAAAACCGCCAGATGGATGTGGTTCCCGCATTTTCAACCGGCGAAGATAACGACTATCTGTATATCACGACGGACAAGCTAAGTCTAAAATACCGAAAGGGTACAAATCCACACCCACAGTCTGCGTCAGAGAAGAATCTTACCATAACAATGAATCACAATGGGAATCCAGTCATATGGTATCCCGGCAAACCCGATAATAAGAATCTGAAAGGAACTTGTCGTACTCTTGACGGTTGCAACGGTGACAACAAACGTGCTGAAATGGAAGATGGTTTAATATCTCGTTCAGGTTGGGCTGTGATAGATGACTCCTGGGATGCGACACGTGCCGACGGAAGTCGCTCATTTGCATTTGAACCGAATGATGAGGTTGGATACGACTGGCTGGCGGAAAGGAAAGACCCTAATGCAATAGACCTATATTTTATGGGTTATGGCTATGATTATAAAAAAGCTATCGGCGATTTTACTAAGATTGCCGGTAAAACACCTTTGCCACCAGCGTATGTTTTCGGCTACTGGTATAGCCGTTACTCTTCATATTCCGCTGATGACTATCGGGAAATTATGCGAGATATCGAAAAAAATGATATTCCTACCGATGTTATGATTCTTGACATGGACTGGCACTGGAATGGCAAAGCGTCAAGCCAGTCAGAAAACATCGGAGGCTGGACAGGATGGTCTTGGAATACCAATCTCATACCGGAGCCAACTAAACTTCTTCAGGAAATCCATGACAACGGATACAAAATCGCTTTAAATCTCCATCCGGCTGATGGCATTGACAGTATAGAATCACCATCCTATTATAATGCAATGAACAAGGAACTTGGCGGTAAGTATGATAATAATGGCAAAATTGCCTGGTATCTCGATTATCCCGATTTTACGAAATCATTCTTTAAGAACATAATCCGCAACCATGAATCTGAAGGTGTGGATTTCTGGTGGCTTGATTGGCAACAGCATCTTACAAGTCCATATACTTCCGGTCTTGGACAGACATTCTGGTGTAACCATGTTTTCTTCAATGACATGGTAAAAAATCGACCAGACCGTCGTCCGGTAATCTTCCACCGTTGGGGCGGATTAGGCAGTCATCGCTATCAGATTGGATTTTCCGGAGATGCTCTCATCAATTTTCCAACCCTCGCATTTGAACCCTACTTTACCTCCACTGCATCAAACGTAGGATATGCTTTCTGGGGACACGATTTGGGGGGCCATGCTTTTACTGATGAGAAAATTGTAAATGACCCTGAGCTTATGCTCCGCTGGATTCAGTTTGGAGTATTCACCCCGATTTTCCGTAGTCATGCTACCGATGACAGCAGAATAGAACGGCGCATATGGAAATTTCCAAACTTTCCCAACTTGCGTGATGCTGTAAAACTTCGTTACGCTCTCTTCCCTTATATCTATACAATGGCTCGTGAAACATACGATACAGGTATAGGCATGTGCCGTCCGCTTTACTATGAATACCCGGAGAGCGAAGAAGCATACAAATATGAAGGTGAATATTTTTTCGGGAACGATATTTTAGTTGCCCCCATAACAGAACCCGCCTCAGAAGATGGTAAGTGTATAAAAGAAATATGGTTTCCCAAGGGTAATTGGTGGTGCGCTTCCACAAATAAACTAATCGAAGGACCGTGTGTGAAAACACTCGAATTCTCACAGGAACAGATTCCGTACTTCTTCAAGCAGGGAGCTATGATTCCTTTTAATCCACCGACAATAAAAAATGTCACAACACCAGCAACTTCTTTGATTATAAATACGGTAGCGGGTAAAGACGGGACAGGTTCGCTTTATGAGGATAACGGGGATAACACAGATTACGCTACCGTATATGCGACGACAAAATTCATTCATAATGTCAAAGGTAACACTGAGACATATATTATAGCTCCTCGCGAAGGCAATTCATCCAATCTTGTCGAGAGTCGTTCCTGGAAGATTAACGTATTTAATTCCACTACTCCCAAGTCAATAGAAATAAATGGGAAAAAACTTAAAGCATCGGATTGGGAATATGTGTCAGGAAATAAAACATTGGTAATAAACGTACCAAAAGCAAGTTGCTCCGTTAAGACAGTGGTTAAGGTAAAATATTGATTGTATTCATTAATCGGGTAAGTAGCTGCGAAGAAATCTTCGTAGCTACTTAGGTATTTACAATCGTATTACGTCAAAAATTGCGACTTTATATGTTAAAAATCCGCATCATCGCGAGAGTTACGGAGCCTCCTCTTGTATGAAGTTCCGTTTTTCAGAATCTGTCCTTATCCGCATTTCCTGCGCCACGTCCATTATAGCGGGAACGTGCGGAATTGAAATTATATCTTATAGTGAGTGCCAAATCGCGCGTATCATATATCTTTTTTGAGTAAATACTGCTTAACGCATCATATGATATTATATTTTGATGCGAAAAGATGGTCGTTGTCGTGAAGAACAGAATATCTTGCTATATCCTCGTCTGTGTCATCGCACAACAATATGCCGATTGTAGGATTATCATCTTTTCCTCGCTTCAATTCATCATACATCCTAACATACATATCCATCTGACCCACCTCCTGATGTCGTATCTTAGATGTCTTCAGGTCTATTAGTACGAAACATTTAAGGATATAGTTGTAGAAAACCAGATCTATATAATAATCCTCTTTCTCAGTGTGAATGTGCTGCTGACGGGCGACAAATGCAAAGCCTTTGCCCATTTCAAGGAGGAACTTTTCAAGATTATCGATGATTGACTGTTCGAGGTCAGATTCCCTATATGATGAATCAGCTGTAAAACCCAAAAATTCCCCTACGACAGGATTCTTGATAAATTCTGTTGGATCCGGATTTTGAAGAGGAGCCGTCAGTGCAAGCATCTCCTTTTCCACAAGATCCTTGCGCTGAGATGCGAGCATACGATGATAATATTGTGAGCTAATGTTGCGTTGGAGGGTGCGAACACCCCAATTCTGCTGTAGTGCCTCTCGTTCATACCATGCGCGTGCGCTTGCATTAAGCTCTTGATTTAGCACGAAATAATGAGACCAAGACAGCAATATTCTGGATTTTCCAAACACTGTTTGGAAAATATCTCCTTCATTATTTTTATAGGACGTCAGGTAACTCTAAAGATAACTTTTGGTAAATCCCTTCCCATAAGCTGCCGTAAGCCGTTTGGAAAGCTCCTTAACAATCGATGCCCCGTAAACAGCCCTATCCAGACCATTGAGTTCTTCTTCAGCAATAAGTTTACCAAGGTCCCAATTCCTTTTCACCAATGCTTCATTGACTTGCCGATAGGCGGTCTCTCGCGCTTGTTCGATGACGACGGACGCCTGAGTGTAAAGAATATCTATGGTTGTATCTAATGGTTTATTGATATTATTAGATTTTATAACATATTGTTAAAAAAAGGATTATTGTAATTTGAAACCATCCGTCACCTATTGACCGACAATCTTCAGCGACTTCGGTGCGACGCCGAAAATCAGCCAGCCACCTTCGGTGTTGAGAAACGCGCACGCCGCATGCATACCGTCCTTCAGTTCGCCGGTAGGTTTCTTCAGCTCCAGAGTCCTCGACTCATCCGAAGCGATCAATGTCTTTATATCGTCAATCGTCATGCTTTACTCCAATGAATAGTATAGGAGCGTGTGTGATTTTAATACGAATCGTATATCGAGAGGAGTTTTGAAAAATCATCCTATTCTACCGAGGGCCTTTGGGGGGGATGTTCCCATCAAGATTTCATCGGTTACGGTATCGGCTTCAATCCCTCCTCAATTTGCTCAAAACATTCTCTTCAAGTGAATGGAAGTTAAGACTAAACCACGCTCTTGCAAATTTATAAAAATTCATTGATTGCACAACCAAGACATGGTGTAAAGAAACTGAAACGACAAACTATGAAATTTGTGAATATGACAATCGCAACGGCAAACGGCTGTTGGGGGGATATACTTGTCCGTATTAGCAAGGATGCCTATAACCGTGAGAAAGGAGTTCGCTGACTTGAAAAGTCGATACACTTACCAAGGACAACATCAACAAGCGTAGTTACAATAAGTTCCTTACAATGGAGGGGGGAAGAAGGTATCGATTGATTACGACGAACTCGAGACAGATGCAAGATGGAACGGACTGAAAGGATATCTCACAAATACCGACATATCGGCCAAACAGGTAAATGACGCATACCATACGGCATGTGGAGCAGACATTCTATATATAGACATAGGAACAGAATAAAAGCACTGAACCCGGAGAACAGCAAAGTTGTCCTATGGTTGACAAAGAGACATAAGGCTGCTGCCCGGCAAAACAGAAAGAATAATCCTGATTTCAGGATTATTCTGTGACCTTCACGGTTTATCCTTATTATGTAGTTATGTAGCTCTTTTACTTGTTCAGTCGAACAATCTCACCGTCTGCCGGAATTATTAGTTTTTCAGAAGAAACCTTGAATTTACGGGCTTCCTTACGCAATATGTCCCTGGTAGTCATGCAATGGTCAACGGCATCCATATGTACTGCAATAACCGGAATATCACCACTTTCCTGCAAGAGTGCCATAGTCTGATGCTCATCCATAATTATTGGGGTGGCTCTCCATTCCTCCTGTGGTGGTATAATCGCCCCGCCAGAGTTTACTACAATATAATCTGTATCTCCCTACCCTTGAGCAACTCCGTGCGGAAATAGATCGCCAGAAAGCAATCTATTTCCTCAATAAAACAGAACACGATGATGACAATGAGTAAATTAGTAAAAAACTCACACGAGTCATTCCCCTACAACCGCAACATGGCTCATGCCCTCTACCGCTCAACTTTCCTCGAAAGCTGGGGCAGCGGCATCCGCCGTATCATCGAAGCCTGCCAAGAGCAAGGGGTTGAAGAGCCCACATGGCGTTGGGACGGTGCATTTGTGTATGTTACCTTCAAGCGACCGGACAAGTATGACCCAAGTACAGTACAAGATGGTCCAAAGTCGGATTCAAGTAAGGGAGAAAATAAGGGAGAAAGTAAGGGAAAAAGTTCACCAGACGACCTAAGTAAGGTTAAAAGCAACCGATCTAAAGTAGTTGCCCTCCTGTCTAAAAACACAAGGCTAACTTTACCGGAAATAGCTTCGTCTCTTAATCTATCTCTTGGTGGCGTAGAGAAAAATGTACGACCCTTTTGAAAACACTGGATTTGGAAACACTGGAGAGAATGCCGTCTGTTATGTAGTCTTTTCACTCTTTGCTGAATCTGGAGTTATCTGTGTTTCTCTCGATTCTCGGGGTTCGGAAGCCCTTGCCGGAGTTAAACTTATATGTCACCCCGATTTTCGCCGTAATATAACTTTTTGTATATGACAGACGGTCGTATCCTGATGATTCGGTTCTGATTCTACTTTTACGCTGCAACATATCCTCAACCCCTATGGAGACCGTCCAATGTTTCCCAAACCGCTTCTGCAATGTCGGATTGAGATTCAGAATCGGGAATACAGTGATATTGCCGATCTTCATCCCTGAATTATAGAAACAGCTCATGGTAAGATTGAATTCCCGGGGCAGCATGAAAGTCGTGCTCGCCACAAGCTGAAGATAACCGAATGTGTCGAACGGCACCGTGTCAGAAAGCTTTTGCGAGGTTATTATGTAGGTCAGACTTGAATAGAGGTTCCACCACTTCGTTATGTTGATAAATCCGTCTCCATGTAAGAACATATTGCGGTCTTTTCCCTCGTTTCCCCAGGTAAGGTACAGTCTTTCCGGATAATCGGGATTGGAAGCGAACATCTGCCTGATCGGGTTGTCGGTCATAGAGCAACCCGCGGCGACAGTGAATTTTCCGGCAAGAACAAAATCAAGGCTGACTGCATCGGTGAAACTTGGAGTAAGTTTTTGATTGCCGACCGTATAGGAATAATCGGAGACCTGCCGGACAACGGGATTCAAAGATTGGAATGATGGCCGTCTTATGTTTCTGTAATAACCCACGGCAACCGTATAGTCGCCCTTCTCGGTAACATCAAAAGAGATATTGGCATTGGGAAAGAAATCAAATCTGTCCGCAATAGACAACCGGCCATCTGTGCCGGAATATTCAGCACGTATCCCGGCCTTGAATTTCCATCTTCCGGCTTCGCCGTTGGCCGTGGCATAAAGGGCCGCGATGTTTTCATCATAAGACGTATCAAAGTCATAAAGGTCATCAGGCATCCATGCCCAATCCTTGAAGAAACGATGAAACGAACGGTTCATCACATTATTCAAGGTGTATCTGGCTCCGACATTCATATTCCAACCGTGATTGAAAACCTTGCGGAATGACAGTTCGGTAACAAATACATTGTAACGATTACGGTTGTCTGTATTGTAAACCGAATCATTGGATATATATGACCATCTCATTTCGTTCTCCTCTATCACGGAAGAACACTGATAGTTATAATTGGAAACGAGTTTCAACACTGATCCTTTATTATCTGTAGCGCGAGACCAGTTGAACGCGACATTAAAATTATGGAAACGGTCTTTGCTATGATACGTTCCAAACATGTTTCCGAGGAAATCCACCCCCTGCGTCTCTGTTTCAGAACAGGACGCATTACGGGTCATATTATGATTGTAATCCAATTGCAAACCGATTTTATTCCTTTCGTCCGGGTCATAAAATATTCCCAAAGACACGTTCCCTTGAATCTCCCTCTTCTTATGCTCTGAGACTCCTGTCATAATTCGGGAAGCCGCGGCGCTTGTCGTTTCCTCATGCGATGTGTATCTGTCCGACGGACTTCCGTTTACATTGCCGTTGAAATTCACAGTCCATCGTCCGGTATGCAGACCGAGATTGAAAAACGGATTTATCCATTGTTTATACTCACCTGCCGTAACGTTCAGTCCTGCCGAACCATTGAGTCCGTCCACACGACTACGCTTCATATTTATCTTTACGATACCACCCGATGAGTCCGCGCTATATTCCGCCCCGGCCTTGGGTATAATCTCGATAGTGGAGATCGATGACGACTGTATCGATTTAAGATATGTCATGAGTTGGCTACCGGACATATTTACCTTTCTGTCGTCGATATAAACCGCCGTGCCACCTTGACCGTATATAGACAGTGTTTCGTCTGTCGCCCATACTCCGGGTGCGGTCTTTAACAGTTCCTGCGCATCCTTATTGGCGCTTAACGGATTAGCCGCCACATTGAGTACAATCCGATCCGCCTCCCTGCGTATCAGCGGAGCTTTGACAACAACCTCCTGCAACGTGGTCGAGGTCTGTCTCAGAATGATTTCGCCCATATCCTGTTTGATTGATGTCAATATCACATCATCATACCCCACGAATGATACCCTGATTCTGTTACATTCGGAACCGACCTTTATCCTGAACAGACCGGCCGCATCGGTTATGCCGCCTCCGACGACCGAATCATTGGCAAATGCCGTGATGTTGGCAAATTCAACAGGAATTGAATCCGCATCCATAACCACACCCTCTACTTCTTTTGCCGACATTATCGGCAATGAGCATAATATCATACTGATAATTATCAATGTACGGTCCATTTCTTTCCGAGTTTCTGTTCCTGACCGATTTTATAATTCACAAAAGCCGTAGCCCTTCGCGCCTCCACACCATGAGCCCAATATTCGATATCACGCATAGGTTTTCTCAAATCATGCACTTCATAATAGGCTCTGCGGAAGGATTCCCTGACATTCATTTTCTCGGTCATTTTGTTTTTTGACTGAAAAATCGTTATCTGCGCTATCGGAGTGTCGCCGTAGTCGAAATGGTCCACTATCAGAAGCCGCTTTTTCCTTTTGTCGAAGTATGTGTAGGTGTACATCTCCGACGGCTCCCTTGTCCAGTCCTCCATGTCATCTTCGTAAATCCACATGGTATATGGCCTTTCATCAGTCATAGGCGAAGAGACAGAGGAAGGTCTCAGCGGCGGCATATCCCCTTTCGGTCTGACATACATCGTCTGCGTGTCGGGAGAGTAGAAAAGTATTTCCGCGCCGTCAAGATGTGCCGTATGCAGTATATCCGCCAGGAACTTATCCATACCGGGATACTTTGCTACGGAATCGGCCGACGATACCATCAGCAATGGATCAGGAAGCAGAACATTCCCGAAAGTCATGCGATAGGTTGAATCCTTGTCGATTATCTGACAATAGTAATCGCTTACTTTCCACTCGCGGTTTGCGAATACAAGGCTCTTATGCGACGAACAGCTTGCGAGAAGCAGGATTGCCATACCGAAGACAAGTGCCGGTTTCACAGATAAATTATGTTTCATATAGAATAGTATTTGTTTATGTCGCAAATTTAGAAGCCGGACTCACCCGATAGTCTTAATAATGTCTGCTTTACTCTTAGTTAGTCTTAGTTTTCAATTGACCCATCGTTATTTTACGTAAATTTGCTATATGAAACAACTTAAACTGGTTTTAATTCTCACCCTAAGCGTAGCCGCGACCGCCATAATAATAGCGTCATGGAACCTATACGCGCTCTATCTACATGAAAAAGAGCAGACGATGGAAACGGTCAGGGAGTGCGCGGAAAACGCTCTTGTCCTTGGAATGATCGGGCGTATGCAAAGCGGCGAGAAATCAGACCAATCTTTCATCAGACTGAACGCTTTCATCGAAGAGGCCCAACAGAAAGAGGGCAGACTTGCCGACTCCGATACCGTACGGACATCTCTTGCAAGCCTTCTAAGGATGGGACTTGAATTCCGGGATGACCGGTGGCAACCTGACCAGGGAACACTCGACAGCATTTTTTCAGAAGAACTGCTAAGGCATGGACTGGAAGCGAAAACGGCATACATACGAGAGGCCCATTCCACCTCACCGGGGAATAAGACCTTATGGAAAACCACATATAGTATCAGTCCATCTTCAGCTAAGGATTATGACGTGTATGTCTTACCTCTGCGCAAAGCGGTTTTAAACCGGTTATGGGGTATCCTTATTCCGTTCATCATATTGATATCGGCATTCATGTTTCTCTCCTTCTATCTGATCGGAATTATCAGGAGATTGAGGACATTGGAGCAAATGAAAGATGATTTCACACACAATATGACCCATGAACTCAAGACTCCCGTGGCGGTAGCCTATTCAGCCGCCGATTCCATGCTTCGCTATTATGACCGGAGCGACGAGGCAAGAAACAAACAGTTCCTTAAGATTATAATGCAGAGACTGAGCTTTCTGTCGGGAATGATAGAGAATATCCTCTCGATGAGCATGGAGCGGTTCAACACCATGAAACTCGATATTGAGGATGTGGCGTTAAAACCTCTTGTCAAGGAGGCAACGGAGATGATGAAATTAAAAGCCGACAAGCCTGTCGATATAGACATAGATATTCCTGACAGTCTTTCAATCAAGGCGGATTCACTGCATCTTGGCAATATCCTGTCAAATCTGATAGACAATGCTGTCAAATATTCCGCGGACTCGGTTAAAATTTCAATCAAGGCGGATTCTCGCTCACTTACGGTAGCCGACAACGGACTCGGAATAGATAAAGAGAGTCTACCGTTTATATTTGATAAATTCTATCGCGGGCATTCTGGCGACCGATATGAGGTCGGGGGCTACGGTCTCGGGCTCTTCTATGTGAAGCAGATTACAGGATTGATGGGATGGACTGTAGATGTTGCAAGCAAACGTGGAGAAGGCACAAAATTCATAATCAGATTCAATGGCAATGAAGAAAGATAAGATATTGTTGGTTGAGGATGACTCTACCCTGTCGTTCATAGTCCAGGATGCTCTGACTCGCGAGGGCTTTGATGTAGAATGCGCGTCAAATGGAGAGATGGGGCTTAAAAAGTTTAAGGAATGCAATCCCGATGTTATCGTCGCGGATGTAATGATGCCAAAGATGGACGGCTTCGAGATGTTGAGGCTTATACGCCTTACGGCACCCGCCGTACCTGCTCTTTTCCTTACTGCACGGACAGCCCTCGATGATGTCGTAAAAGGATTTGAACTCGGAGCCAACGATTACATACGCAAGCCTTTTCAGATTGTCGAACTTGTGGTACGCATAAAAGCCTTGTTGAAACGTAATCGGCAAGGAATGGCGGAAGACTCCAGGCTTACCATCGGTGGCTGTTCTCTTGATTTTGCTTCTCAGCATCTTACGATAGGTTCTGAAACAATAGAACTGACACATACGGAAGCTATAATCATCGATGAGCTGTTCCGTCACCCCAACGAAGTGGTCGAAGCCAGAACGCTGATGTATCGTATCTGGCAGAACGATGATTATAACAATCTGAACCGCCTTCACGGGTTCATCTACAAGCTTCGCAAATATTTGTCGAAGTCAACAGACCTCGAACTTCTAAATGTAAGAGGGATCGGCTACAAATTGGCAATAAAAATATGAGTATAATCAGCCAATACCCAGAATGCGGAAAATACAGGTTATTTCAACTCTAATTCAATGTCCTCTATTGATGGCAAAGAAAACCTAAATTATTCAGAATAATTCTCAGACTAGTTCTTCAGCAATATTAAAATCTTGATAGAATTCATGCCGAGCTTTTAGTAACGATTCGATATTCGCGCACAGAAAGGTACAGTTGAAGTCATAGATTGGCTGAAGAGCCGACATTGTCATCTCTTCGCGGAGTCCCATCATATTCTTGTAATGATTCACCAAATGGCGGTCAGAAGTGGAGTCGGCCGCAAAGAGATATAAAAATTCACAGCCAGTGAGGTTTCTTATCCTTTCAACAATACCTACAATCACATGCCAAAACATAGTGGAACCTATTCTGTTTCTTGCAGAGAATCCATATGTTTGCCATTTCTTACGATATGCTTCATTGACACAAAAGTGGGTCAATTCGATAGAGGGAAAAGATTTTGCGACCTGCTTGTTGGGAGGCATTGAGTCGAATTTGCCCAATAATCTTTCGATGTCTTTCTTGGCCTCCAGAAGTTTCGTCTTGATATCTTCTATATACTTCCGCACCTGAGCATCATCACTTCGTTGTTCAAGTTCCATAAGTTTTATCTTGTGGTTCTTGAATTTCTCAAATTTCTTTAGTTCCTCAAATTCAGAATAAAGGAGTCCACACTTTATTGAAAAATAACAGAGAATTTCGCCGGCACTATCTCGAACTACATAACAGGCACACCTGTTCTCAGCATCGTCATCAAATGCATCTCCTACAAGATAGTCAACCAAGTTCTCGTTCTTGAGGTTCTCAAAAGCATTGACTTCCCTAAGCAAAGAATCATCATCCTTCAACCGCGTGACGCTAAAAGAATTCAGAATGTCTAATTGGTCTGTGGTAATTTTCATTTGGGACACATGAATCTCCTGTACTTGATGACTCTGGCATCATACTCTATATCCGTAGTCTCAATTTCAACAGGGTATGAGCCGACCTCTTTATCTTTGGCTTTTTGCCAACAAGTCTCTCCGTGAGAAATGTTGCTTAATGTCCAGGAATCCATCCGTGCATATCTTCTCAACGTGTCTTCAAGAACCGGAATATATTCTGAGTCTACCGGTAAAACTGATTGAGCATGATATTCCCAGTGAGCTTTTCTTATGCAGCGCATTACTGGTCCATATTTCCAAGCTTCAAATTTATCAAGAAACATAGGCTTACCCAATAGGACAAAACTTTCCCTTTGGGTGAAATAAAGCAATTTATGGAGCTTCATTTCATCCATCGAACTACCTGATTCCTGCTCATATCGCTGTTTCAGATACTTTGCGGCTGTCCTAACATCAATCATTTGCAAAGGAGTGCTGATTTCTTAATCTTCAAAGATAAAACAATTTTTTCAGACTTTTGTGATTACGACTTAATTTTTTAAGCTGACAAAAATTTGAAGGCATCGAATTTTGGGGTATAAGCCGGTCGCATAAGTATGGTTGAAATTTCTTCCAGCCCGTACTTAACAATAGACTTAGCCTTTCTTTGATGTTTCAATATTTTATCGGGTTAACATTTATATCTTTATGTTAACCAATAAGATACGCCTATACAAAAGCCACGCAGGCCATCGCTACAAGTCTTGCAATGCGCTCCATGTCGCGCATATGGGTGTCCTCGATATTGAATCCCAAAGACTTCATGGCCTTGAAGGTCGTCTCGATCTCCCGGCGTTACCTATATGTTTCAATCGCCCCCTCAGGACGATTGAAGCACATAAGAATCTGAAGTTCGGGCACTCCATCAGAGTTCTTGATTCGACTGCCGGCAAGATAGACATATTCTCCCTTGTGAAGGAGTAGTAATTTTCATGTGAAGAAGCGGCAAACTTTTCCTTTAAATTACTAATTTCAGGGACTTTTGCAAATATAGTCAGTTGAAATTTAAATGGTTAACGACATGATTTCAATTTTTATCATTTACTAAATCATTGGTTATTACGTGTCTTTTTAATCATTCTTCATTTCCGCTTTGATTGTTCCTTTTCATCTGCTCTTTTCTGAATTGATTCCAGCTATTATTCAGATTCTTATGCGATTTGTATAATGTTATTCCGGTCACTTGTTTAAGTAAAAATAGCGCCCTACGTCCTATTCTGAAATTACGACGTCCATCATTAATCCCCATCAGTCTATTATCGGGCATGGAATTTAATCTTATATTATCTTTATCAAGAAGATTGACACGATTGACAAGGGCAATAATCGAAGGAGATAGAGATGGCGCATCCAACGGCTCGTATATTCCGACTTCGTCAGTATCAAAGTCTCTTTTATCCCATTTTTTCGCTTCCTTGACTGTTATATATTCCTTGTCTAAAACATATATGTCAGCGTTTGTGCAAACAAAGAATGGCTCGTTGGTTTTATTAAATCGGAACATATCATGTCCTCGACCTTTTGATTCGATAGAATACGAATATCCATTCAGGTTTAATTTGGATACCGAGTCTCCAACTACATCACTATATTTAAAAGATACTTTAAACTTTTCATAATCAAGGTCGCTCTGAAAAAAAGTTACAAGATTCGGCACCCATTTACGACTTGCGGTATCAGCCAGAACGTCAATATCAACACGGATTATATCATTGTTTCTATGCCAGATTTCAGTAGGGCTGTATTTGCCGGACAATGTGTCGGAAGATGTTACCGAGTTTTTAATACGCGTTGGCAATGATACTATTGGAGGCATACCCATCCAGTCGGACCAGGAGAAATGATGCAGACTTGCGTCACTGACACTGTCAAGTCCATTATTATTTGTAAATCTGTAATACGATTTGCATGTCAACACTCTTGGAGATGACCATCCCTTGAATTTTACCCTGTTGTCAGATAGCAACATAAAGTCCACCATCTTTTCTCTAAAGAGGAAAACCGTGTCGGTATATGTGGTAAGTGTGGAATATTCCCTTAGGTATGCCAATATATGCAGAACGCGATGTCTGCTTGACTCAACAACCACTTCCGGGAGCTCAGACACGCTTTCAGAAAGGAAAATGGTATCTTTACAACCAAAAATTACAGACTTCTCATTAAACCCCAAATAACGGACTGTTATTGGATAACGACTACGCTTTATTTCAGGCACCACTCCATTGTGGTTGCTCAAACCGACAGGAGTACCGTCTTTATCATATATCGATGCATTTGGCAGAGGGACATGGGTAGCGGAATCCGCAACAATGACATCATAGGCCCATAACTCCATCGAGAAAATGGAGAATAAAAGCACTATCAATGTCATTATATATCGTATCATCTTTTAAGCAAAATGCATTTCACCACGATGGATTCAGGACTTTCCAATAGCCTCCTCGGTCTGCACCTATGCGAACGATTAAGCGACATACCGGAGAGACATCCATGCTTCCACCATGATGCAAAGTTAACATAAAATACTGTCGCCCACATAATTGTTTTATTAAAAAATCATCATCTGCCAATATGATTCATCTGGGACCAGAAAGCAATCCCTCGGAAAAGGCTTCCGAGGGGATTGAAGGTTATACTCACCACTCTCTAAAAGCGTGATTTCTCGGTGTTGCCGGCACCGGTGCCGCGGTAGCGGTCGCGGGTGGTATTGAAGCGGTACTGGAGAGTGAGCATTACCGATCGGCCGGGTGTGAAGTTCTTCTGGATAAGCTGCACTGCATCGTTATACATCAGCGCATCGTTGCGAGACGTGTTGAACAGATCTTTCGCTTCAAGGGTGACGCTGAAAGCGTTGTCGAAGAATCCCTTGTATATTTTGGCATTGACATACCATGGAGTGTTCGAGACTTTCATATTATTGTCCCACGTATGCGTCATCAGCTGTGCGTCCACATTAAGCCAGATATCCAACGGAAGATGAACAGCGTTTTGCCATTGGAACAGAAAACCCGGAGTATTCATCTTCATCGGCTTGCCGTCGACAGGCAGAGTGAGCCACTGCTTCATCATGCCGACATTCACACGAGGAGACCATACTCCGACATTGAACTGACCGCCGACAAATGCCTGAAGATAATGGCGATGGTCAAGATTTGCCGTGCGGATAATGGTTGCCTCCCCATCAACTCCGTAAGGCTCTGTGATGTGATATACACCGTCCTTTAAGTATATATAAGACAACTGAGCGAAGAACTGACGCCACTGTGCCATATATTCCACAGTCTGCAGTTTTGTGGGTTTAAGATATGGGTTGCCGGTCTCATAAGTGAGGCGGTTGATATAGCTGACAGCTCCGTCGAGCTGCCCGTAGCCGGGACGTACGGTCTTGCCGGAATAATTCAACCCCATGCGGACTTTTCCTATCTGAGTGGAGACATTCAGCGAAGGGAACAGATTGTCGTATCGCTTGCTCTGACCGTCGCGACGCACCCCCATCTCGTAGTAATCGAATCTCACATGCTCATAGCGGAGTCCGACACCGACATTGAAGCGTCCGAACTGCCTGCCGAATTCTACGAAAGCGGCGATATTGCTCTCATCCACACGGTTGTCGGCATCGGAAACTTCCGGGATGTTTGCAGTAAACAGATTTGCAGTGCGCGTGTTAGTGTATTCCTCGCCAAACCTAATCTGTCCCAGCCAAAGAGGATGACTGACAACTAATTTCTCGGCAAACATGCGGTTTCGGTTTATCGAGGTCGTGCTGACATTGCGGTCATCACCCGCCTCGCTGAGTTCGTCGCTCAATGAAAGTTCCCGGTTTTTATACCATATATAATCAGCGTTAAAGTCGAAGTTGAACTTTCCTACGGTACCGTTATAATAAATATTGACATTATGCCGGGGCCGAGCCTTAGATATGTTGTCGATATCGGAATTATAGCGGTCAATTAATGCTCCGTTCTGCCAGACTTCACTCGGAATAGTTCCGGTTGTATGGTGACGGTTCCAGCTGTTCTGATAATAAGTGCCGATGCTGTGCTTGTCATTGATCATGAAGGAAAAGCCGACTTTGCCGGTCATATCGTTGTAATTCTCTCGCCATATTGTGCGGATCGACTGGTTATATCTTCCTGCCGGTGTCGTGGTCGTCATGTCGTTAAAACGATCATTGCGGTTATCACCGTACCACCAACCGTAGTTGGCGAAGACTTCAAGCCCCCCGGTGCGGTATTTCAGGTCTATGGAGTTTCCGGTGCGGAAATCTTGTTGAAAGCCGTTGTCTGTGCGTATAGTGCCGCTGAATCCATCGCCTTTCGGAGGTTTCGTACGGATAATGATTACGGATTTCACGTTTGCCGCATAAGAGGCGCCGGGATTGGTTATTACCGAGACATTCTTTATGTCGTTGGAATTGAGTTGCGAAAGCTCCTGAAGGTCGTTGACCTTGCGCCCGTTGATGTAGATTGCAGGTGCTCCTTTGCCGAATACTTCCAGTTTGCCGTCATTCTCCACCACCATCGGCACTCGTGTCAGCACGTCATTTGCCGTACCTGCGATGGCGAGCGAGCTTCCCTCGACATTGGTAACGAGCGCATTCCCTTTCATCATCGTTGAGGGTCGCGTAGCGCGGACCTCCACCTCTCCAAGTTCCACCGTTGCCGGTTGAAGGTTGATCAGACCCATGTCGCCGGAAGCCGGGACCGGGTGCTCGGAGGGTTCATATCCGACAAAGGAAACCTTCACTATAAGGTTGCCGATGGCATCGGTAGAAATGCGGAACATCCCGGCTTGGTCGGTAACAGTGCCGGTCAGATAGGTTGAGTCGCGGTACAACACGACATTTACATAGTCGAGCGGAACGTCGTTTTCCCCGACGACTTTACCGGAAATCTCACGGCCATAAGCCGTCGCCATGGCCATGAATACCATTAAGAATATAAAAATTCTTGTCTTCATTTCACATCAGTTTTATTGGTTTTACCGATGCGAAATTACATCCAAAAGGATTTTAACCGCAAATATGAAAGTCTTAATACACAAGATGCAACCAGCTGAAAATCAGCGTTTGTATCTTTTAAAAGTCTTAATAAGGTGCTGCGACGTCTTAATGGGCACTTAGAGAATGTTTGAATTTAACTTCCATTCACACGAAGAGGATTTTTTGAGATGTTTCCGCAAGTTGAGGAGGGCGCGGTGCGGGCACCGTAACCGACGAAATCTTGGCGAAAACAGCCAAAAAAGACCTTCGGGGGGATGGAAAGAATTTACCATTCATACCTCAATTATAAATTCGTGTTTAATTCAAACATTCTCTTAATCTTTGTCCGGACATTTAAGGAAGGCGACTATATCTTCCTTTTCTGGCACTCCAAGCTTCTTTCGTATCGATGATTTGCGGACATAGATTGTGGAGGTAGTCTGACCTGTTATCACGCTAATCTCTTTTGTCGAGAATCCGGCTACCATAAGAACGATAATCTGCTCCTCTTTCGGGGTGAGTTGTTCACCATATTGACGGTGAAGCTTACTGTAGAATCCGGAATAGAGGTTGTCGATTATCTCGAATACCTTTCTCCAATCCACGAGTTCGCCATTGGTTTCGCCATCGATGGCAGAGATTTTACGCAGCATCTCGCGATTCTGTTCGGTGGGCGTCTCCGCCACCATCTTAATTATGCCGAGTTGCTTGAGCATTATGCCGCGCACCGCATACGAATCAGTTTTTTCACTCTCCGGTGCAGGAGCCGATTTGTACTCGTCCACCATTTTCTGCAATGCCTCTATGCGTTCCTCGTTGTCGCGTTCACGCTGACGACGCGCTCTGATTATCCATGCGCTGCCGCCGAGTATCAAAAGAGCCACAAGACTTATAATAAGGATAATCACAGTCTTATGCTCACTTTCGGTTTTCAGGGCCAACGCACGGTTCTGTTGATACAACGCGCCCCGCTCGGATTCCCACTGGGAGGCTTTCATGCGGTTGAACCGCTCGTTCATGCGATTGTTGAGCCCGGTTATATGCATCAATTTTATGCGCCCTGTCTGCTTGAAATCAATCATTGCATGTAGCAGATTGCTATAACTGCGGAAATATGCGTCATCATCGCCTCTCAACCTGACGGCAAGACTGTCGGCGATTGCAAGATGATTCGATGCCAGATTCACATCCCCTCTGTTAAGAGCATTTATCGCGTATTGGAAATGGAGCAGGTCGGTGCCCCCGTTCTCAGGGCCGGCCTTTCTGAATATTTCGCCGATAAGGCTGTCGCTTTCATCCTCACGCCCCGCTTCACTGAGAAGTTGAGCGCGATCGATTGTAAACTGAAACTCCTTGTCGCCCCACTTGTATCTGCGGGCATAGTCAATAAGTTCTGTCCCTATATTTAAAGCAGAGTCTACCTTGCCGGCATATAAGTATCCACCCATAAGCATATACTTCGCTTCAATCTGACGGAGGCTATCAGTCTCCAGCTGATAAAGCCTTTTTGCCAGCTGTATGATCTGTTGCCCCTGATACTCAGACGCTCCGAGTAAGACGCGAATCCGCACTACCTGAGTCATCAATGAGTCAGGTACGTCGGGCAACGACGCAAGAGAATCAAGCATCGCAATGGACCCCGGTGTGTCGCCAACCCAGAACTTGTACCACGCGAACGCCGTACCGCTACGGATATCTTTCACAATATCTTTTCCGCGATAATAATTGTGAGCGAAGGAAATCAGGGAATCTCCGATCATGGAGTGGTTCCGGGCCATATTCCCATACGCACGCAGATAGTGATATTTCGCGCGCAGAGAGTCCTCACGCAGTTCGGACAAATCGATAGCGTCCAACACAGACAATGCACTGTCGGTATCGATCCGCATTATCTTTTCTGCATTGTCCATATCCCTGCAGTATCGCGAATCCGGTTTAGAGCAGGAAAACATGCCGAAAACGACAATCGCAGTCAATACATATAAAAGTCTGTTCATTACAAGCAAGTATTCAAATTCAACCTATGGTAAGGGTCTTGATAAGAAACGGAAATACATCATGCAGATTATACATACCGGCATCATCATATTGACTGATATCGTATGGCTAAAGAAAAGAATATAGTAGGGTCATCCGGTATCGCAATCCGGAGGCATCAAGACCCCCACCATTTGTGTTTTCTCGATTCTTCACCAACTACTTATCAATTAATTCTTACCACTACTTATATCCAATTGTTCTGGAGTCGTTTTACTGCAATGGATTCGGTAAGGATTCGTATGAATTCCTGCATTGAATGTTTTCGATAAGCTCCTTTCAATACATGTACACAACCGGCCATCTGGTTGTCCGGAATATCTATTGGCACAGCCTTGACCTCCCGTACATCATATATAGAGTCTTCTGCCAGAACTGTAACAAGTCGCGTCTGCCGCACGAGCTTCAACAATGTGTTGACTTCGTTCAACTCTATACGGATTTTGAAATTATTATAACTCGATATGATGCTGTCAAACGCATTGCGGGCCTGCAACCCTTTCGAAGGGAGCGCGAGTTCATATTTTTCAAGTTCAGCAACCGATACATTCTCTTTTGAAGCCAATGGATGGTTGTTACCCACTATAGCAGACAACGAGTTCTGAAACAATATGTGGGATTCCACATCCGGCAAAGGCCTGATTGGTTTGAAAGCGAGAACGAAATCTATGTCTCGTTTGGCAAGCAATTCCATAAGCTCATTCATCTGCTTATATACTATATTCAGTTTTATACCTGGATACATCTTCATAAACGAAATGACCGATTCCGTAAGAATGGAACTGAATGAATGAGTGACACCGATATTCAGGGTACCGGTCAGCATTTTCTGCAAATCATGAATCCTATCGGTACAAGCCTCGGCATCGTGGATAGTACGCAAGGCGAACGGAAGCATGACCTCTCCTGCTTCCGTCAGACGTATGGAATGGCTGCCACGTATGAAAAACTGTGTCCCAAGCTCATCTTCCAGCTGTTTTATCTGCTGTGAAAGCGAGCTTTGAGCGATGTTAAGACATTTTGCGGCATCAGAAAAATTGAGAGTTTCGGCCGCTTTGGCGAAATACCTTAATTGTCGTAGTTCCATTAAATGCAAGGTTGATTATAACCCAGCTATCGAGTAGCTGTAAACGAGAGTTTCTTTAACAGGAATACCGGCGTGGTGGCGCCGACAACCATCCCTAAAATAATAAACGAGCAAGTCAGCCCATTATATGCCAACAGATAAAAATAATGTCTGAATATTTCTTCCCGGGTGTGATATATGCATGATAATAACGCCTCTATCGTACGATAAGCGTACATTCCCGGAATCATCGGTAACAAAGCCGGAAAGAAACATACTTCCGCGGGACATTTTATACGTGAGGCGAACAACACCGCAAGCACACCAACGGCAAATGAGGCTACGGCACTGGATATAATTATGTGCATGCTTCCGAATTCGGGCAGTGTCAGCACATAACGTATGGCATGACCGCAGGCTGCGATCAGAGCGCACGTCGTATATGCCCGGCGGGGCGTGTTGCTGATGCTTGAAAAACCTATGGCGGCTATCGCCGCGAACAATCCATCCTCGAATATATTTATAAACATATCATCCCACATACCATTTTAATCCGAGTATAAGCATTCCGGCACAGAGACCTATCGAAAGACATGCGGTAAGCACAGCTGCGTCCAGAAATCGGCTGAATGCACATAGATAATGCCGGTATATCATATCGCTGACCGAATTTATATACGGTACGCCTGGAATAAGATACAATACGCTTGTGCCAAGCGCTATTTCCGGAGTCGAACCGATATTGAAAATCTCCCCTCCGGCACTCAGGGAAGCGGAGAAAAAAGAAGCACACAGAAACGTGAGCCGTATATCGCACTTCTCCTCAAGCATTATCTGTTTAAGTCCATAACCGGCTAAGGTCGATATGAATACTATCAGTATAGCGGTTAAATCACCACCGAATAACCGACAAAAAGAAGCATTTGCGAAACTCGTCAGAATAAGTGCCTCCCATTTACCGGTAGATCTTATTTCTTTTATGCGCCCGAATCGTTCTGTTGCAGCGTATAAATCAAGATGCATGTCGGCAACCTCCCAACTCAGACGACTTAACCCAGCGTTCAAGGTAAAACTTATACCGCAGTTTACGGTTTTACGTTGCGCGACTACCGCGTTCGCACGATCGTTATCCCATACCGAGACAGAAACATGAGACGGCATTATGAAAATATCAAAATTTACACCGAAAGCCTTGGCCATTCGTGCGGTATTTTTCTCTATCCTGATACATGTGGCGCCACATCCCGACAATAGCGAGGCATATTCGGCAAGGAAAGCTGCGGTTGCGCGTAAATCAGCGTCAACCTCATTTCCCCTCGTCTTACAAGTCTTCAGATCCATACTCTTCGTCAGTGTCTCCGGGAATATAGAAGATCTCTTTTTCCCTGCCTATTTCAAGAATATGTCTTGATTTATGGCAACCGTTGCGATTTTGAGTAAAATGCCATTCTATGGCCCGGAATATAAATGCGCACAACAGCACTCCCGCTATCATACACCACGCGATCATCGGATGGTTCATATACTTTTCACTTTTAAGTACCAAGTAGTTGGTAAATTTGCACACTTACTTATCATTTGCGTTGCAAAAGTATAACCGCCACCGACAATACGGGAACGATGAGCAAGGGATTTTCCTATAACCGTCATAGGTAAAACGGATAACAAAGACCGACGCATCCTGATAGGACACATCGGTCAATTAAACATCCGTATTGAAAGCAAATACTCTCCAAATCAATCTCCATCCCTGTGATCAAGCGACAACTGACGGTACATGCTCGGCTTCAACCCCGTCTCTTTGGTGAAAACCGATATGAAGGTGGCCTGTGATTTATAGCCTACGCTTTCAGCAATCGCCTTTATAGTAAGATTGCCATATTTCTCGTGGTCTTCAAGGCGGAACATAGCCTCCTTTATGCGGTAACGGTTCAGGAAAGCCCGGAAATTCATGCCATATTCCTCGTTTAGCACCTCCGATACGTAACGGGAATTGGAATCTATTGCTGCGGCAAGCCGGTCGATATTGCAGTCGGAATTGCAATAGAACTCGGGCGATTCCATTACCTTAAGTATTCGCCCGAGCAATTCCGACCGCTGTTCCTTGGTTATCAGCAACTTCCTTGATACCTGCGGATCATCAGGATGGGCATTCCCCTCCGCTGTATTGTTTTCGTTTTCGGTAAGTTTCTCCTCAAGGGCCGAAATCCGGTCGGCATATCGGCGTTCGGCCCCGAGGAGCGACAGATTGCGCTCATAGAGACCACGGTAGGCATCACCGAGTTTCCGTTTCTGAATCCACAATATGGCGAGCAGGAAGACTATGATTTCCACCACGACGAAAAGGGTTATAATCCAATTCCGCTGCAACGCATTGGCTGTGTTTAGCGTACGTATGGTATAGGCATCCTTGTTCTGTTCATACAGAGCCTGCGAATTCTTTATCATGTTAAGCGTTTCGCGGCTGAAAAGAGAATCGGAAAGAGCAAGATAGTCAGACTTATACTGCAACGCCTCCATCTGCAACCCCTTACCTTCGTATACACGCGCCAGATCCCGCAGCGACTCCACAAGGAGACTGTTGTATCCGTTGGTCCGCGCTATCTCTTCGTTTACATGCAGATATTTCAGTACGGAGTCCGTCTGCCCTATTTTCTCATAAGTCTTGGCGATCATCGAATAGGCCGCGGCTTCATATTCTCTTGAATCCAGGGAATTGCGGGCATAGGAGGCCGCTCTGTGGAACAACCCTACAGCCTTTTCGTGGTTTCCGAGAAGGTCATCGAGAAGGCCGCTGTTAAGCAGAAGGTCATACCTCGACCGCTTGTCTTTGTCCTCCAGATCCCGGCAGAGAGCGTAGTATTTGCGCGCCGAATCGGCTTCCGACTTAAGATAATATGCATAAAACAGATTATTATACACTATGGGAAGCGATGGGTCCTTGGTCTTCGGGTCTAACGATGCCAGAGCCTTGCGATAGAACATTATCCCGGATTCAAGGTCATCGGTAGATGAAAACACATTGCCGATACTGATATAAACAGGGGCGAGCCGCCCGGAAAGACCGTCGCGTTCGGCTATGCCGCGTGCCTGAAGATAGCACTGCATCGCTTCGGCATAGTTTTCACGGCAATAATGTATATATCCTTTGCGTTGGTAACTTCTTGAAAACAATTCGCGGGAATGCTTCCCATCGTCGCGCGAACATATCAGGGTGAAAATCTCCATCGCCTTGTCGAGTTCCTCCCTTTCGACCGCCCTCTCCCCCATTGCAAACAGACTGTCGGTCGAGATCACGTCAAGCTGGCGCATGGAAATCCTGTCGGAAGCCTCTGCTCCCGACCTACATACGGACAGCACAAAAAGCGCTACCGCTAAAACATGCACGAAACAGCATCTCATAGGCTCGTCAAATTTAACGATTAATCTCATAATCCAAGCCCACTCCCCGTAAAAATGTTGAAGAATAAGGGATGAAAATGGAACACGCGCATCATCGGAATTACGTCCCGACTCGCCGGATTCAGTTATAAATTCGCGAAATCATAACTGTTTTAACTAAATTTACCCTAAAATTGAATCCTGAATATATATTTTTGTGCAAAACCAATACAAAGCAAGGTCATTCTTGAGAATTCTTCACGGACCAATCCATGATACTCTTGCGGGACTTGCTTACTAACACAATTCTTATGAAACAATCCTACAATGATGCAATCCTGAGAATGGCTGTGTCGATGGCGTTAGTGTCGTCGGCAGGCATTGCCGCTCTCGCGTCGCCGGCCGCTCCTGTCGGAGTCAAGGCGGAAATCCTCGGCACACGTGTCGACCTCTCATGGGCCAACGGCGATGCCGGCACGCCCCTGCTGGAGTGCGGTTTTGAAGAGGAAGACTTCCCGGGCCCCCAATGGTCAGCCAAAGTTACGAACGACTACCGTTACCTCTGCTCGTGGTTCCGGTTCCCGGGCCCTGACTTCAGCCAGACAACCAACTATACCGATTACATACACAGCGGAGATGCAAGCGCCATGATGTATTTCGACATGTATGGCATGAGCGGAGATCACGATGCGGCGCAAGACGAGTGGCTGATAACACCGAAAGTAGAAGGAGCGTCATACCTTGAATTATATTACTTCATGGATCCGACCATCCTTGAATATGGTGCCGAAGAGGCCTTCCCCGACCACTATTATGTACGTGCGAGTTACGATGACGGCACCGAATGGGAAACTCTCTGGGACGCACGCACAGGTACCGATCCGGAAATAGGTTGGCACAGCCTCGCATTGCCTCTTAAAAACAGTTCGCCCGTCAAAGTCGCTTTCCAGGGAGTGAGCGACACCGGAGAGATGGTGCATTTCCTCTGGGCCATAGATGACGTGAAGATATCGCCTTCGGTATCCGGAACCGACATTGTAGAGGGATATACCATCAAGCTCGACGGTGAAACTATCGCGGAGCACCTCACGACACTTGAATATACCGACCTCTCTCCCAAAACCCCGGGTACCCACCGGTACGAGATTTTCGCGGAATCGGGCAATTCGTTGTCGCCGGCAGCTGTAACCGAGGTTACGGTAGCTGATATAAAGATGCTTCCTCCCAGAAACCTGAAAGTAGACAGCCGCTATGACGAAGATGGTGAATCATATATAATAGCCCTAAGCTGGGAAGCACCCGAGACCGACTTCCGGCCTTCAAGCTACAATGTATACTGCGACGGCATCGAAGTGGGCACTCAGCTCGAAGAGACGTCTATCGAATACTATGGCTACACCAAGGGTATATACGACTTCCGGATTACGGCAGTATACTCGAACCCCGATGGAGAATCGGAAGCCATAGCGCAACGAGTGGCGATAGACACCCGTTACAATGCCCACGGACTCAAAGCGGTTGTCGATGGCAACAATGTGGTTCTAAGCTGGAACGCTCCTGAAGAGAACAGCGACGATGTCTCGCACTATGAGGTATGGCGTGGAGACAAGCAGCTTAATGACAACGTTACCGGCCTCTCGATTACCGACGCTGCCGTACCTGCTGGAGTTTTCAGATACTATGTAACCGCAGTCTTCAGTGATGGCGAGAAAGCATTGCCAGCTTATCTCGATTACGACAACGGCACAGCCGCTCCGCGCGCTATTCCGTTTGCCGAGAATTTCAACACGGGATTCCTTCCCTCAGACTGGACTATAGTGAATCTGTGGGACCAGACACCGGAGAATCTGTTATGGCAATTGGACGATCCTAACGGTCTGGGAGTAAACGGCGACGGATTTGACGGTGGATTCGCCTCGATAGACTGCATAAACAGCGGCTTCTACTCTCTCGACAGTGCCATACAGACACCCTCTATCAACATCGGGGATTGCGATATAGACAATCTTATGCTTTCTTTCGCATACGATTACGCGTCTGACGGCTTCGATTCCGTGGCTTCGCTTGAGATCGAGCTTGACGGCGATGAAAACTGGCAGACCCTTCTCGAACTCGAATCATACGATCCGGAAAACGATCCCGAAAACTTCTATCCCGAGATAGCCGAGATAAATCTATACGATTACGTAGGAGATGCCGAGGCCATACGTCTGAGATGGCATTACGTAGGAATGCTCGACTATTATCTCGCCATAGACAATGTCTTGCTTACCGATGGTTCAAGTGCCGTAAGAAATATCCAGGCATCAGACGGCATCTCCATACACGCCACAAGCAACGGCATAGAAGCGGAAGCTGCCGAGGGGCTGAAGAATATTTCGATATATTCTACAGATGGCCGTCTGCTTAAGGAAGTGTCAGGCGCAGACTCTCAGCGCATCACAATACCCTTCAAGCAGCAGGGCATCTATATGGTAAGGGCCACAACCGAATCGGGCAACCGCACGGTAAAGATACGCAAATAGCATCCTGACAATCAACAGTTAGATAAGCTACAGACT
>ERZ836877.972-NODE-972-length-46321-cov-6.576946_pt1 | contig 46321 bp, 46 predicted proteins | sample MGYA00519469_ERZ836877 | MGnify/ENA primary metagenome ERZ836877 (study PRJEB31850, sample SAMEA3708809) | human gut metagenome | biome: human gut; feature: human-associated habitat; material: faeces | place: China | collected 2014 ...
TTTGGCGTATACACGCTTTCCAGGCGTGCCTCTTCAGCCACTCGAGCATCGCTCCATTGATTTCGAGTGCAAAGGTAATCATTTTTTTTTGATTCACCATTGATCCGAACTATTTTTTTCACGCTAAAAATACTATTTTGACAGGCACGGAGTAAAATTTGTATATCCCGATATGATTTGCTACCTTTGCACCGCTCATCGGAGGGTCGATAGTCGCAACCATTTTGGCTGGATAAGATGACGGGTGCGCCCGTATATCTTGTTCGGTCTTATTTTTTTGTGCTTATTGAATAACGAATTTATGGAACAGAACGAAACAACAGGTCTTGACTATGCCGGAGGCAAAATCAGCCGGCTTTTTTCAAAATTGTTCTTCCCTACGCTTCTGGGACTTATTTTCAACGCTCTTATAACCATCATCGACGGTATATTTGTCGGTCAGGGTGTAGGCCCCGACGGCATAGCGGCCGTCAACATCATTGCGCCACTCTTCATGGTAGTGACGGGCATGGGACTGATGTTCGGCATCGGTTCATCGGTAATAGCCGGTATCGCCATAGCGCAAAACGACTATCGCAGGGCCTGCGTCAATACCACACAGGCATGTGTGCTGTCGGCAGTACTTATCAGCGTCCTCATAGGCGTGCTGCTGCTTTTCAAGGAAGAAACCGCCAGAATGCTCGGAAGTTCCGACAGATTACTTCCCGGAGCCATTGATTATCTCTCATGGCTAATACCGGGCATGTTTTTTCTTATATTCGAGTGCATCGGCATGATGGTGATCAGACTCGACGGTTCGCCTAAATTCGCCATGTTCTGCAATATTATCCCGGCGGTAATCAACATCGCACTCGACTATTACCTTGTATTTCCATGCGGAATGGGTGTTAAAGGAGCCGCAATCGCAACCTCGGCAAGCATTGCTGTCGGAGCCGCCATGGTCTTCTTTTATTTTATCCGTCTCTCCTATGTGATAAAATTCCGCTGGAGCAGACGCGGCTTCATCTCCAATACCTGGCGCCAGATTCAGATAGGATCGTCGGCATTCATCACCGAAATCGCCATGTCGGTGATGATGCTCACGGGAAATTTCATGTTCATGAAATATCACGGCGATACGGGCGTGGCCGCTTTCAGCATAGCCTGCTATCTCTTTCCGCTGATGTTCATGATGAGCAACGCCGTGGCCCAGTCAGCCCAGCCTATCATAAGCTATAACTACGGAGCAAAGGCCTCCGACCGCGTAAGCGCTGCGTTCCGCCTGAGTCTGAAAGTGGCGGCTGTATGTGGTCTTATCGCCTTTCTGTCGATAGCTTTCGGAGCCCGAGGAATCGTGTCGCTGTTCATCTCGCCCGACTGTGAGGCCGGTCAGCTCGCGACCTACGGTCTGCCTATATATTCGGCATGCGCTCTCTTCTTCGCCATAAACATTTCTTTTATCGGCTACTATCAGAGTATCGAGAAAGCTTTCAAAGCCATGCTGTTCACTCTTATGCGAGGAATCATCGTTCTTGTGCCGATGTTCTGCATTCTGCCGGCCGTTTTTCCTGAATTCGGTCTTTGGGCTGCCATACCTGCCTCCGAATTCATCACTCTGGCAGCAATCTCGCTTAGCTATCTCCATGCACGAAGATACCGGTAATTATTCGGAATTACGTCTCAACCAATCGGTGCGGACACTGTCGGGCAGATGAGTAACCTTAAAACCGGAGAATATAGCCGTGAACCCATTGCCGTCCGGACAAGCGGCAAACATGCCGATACGAACCGGATGATTAGCCTCCAGCCATGCGTTGCGCATCATATGATATTCCTTGTCATCGAATGAATAAAATATTTCGACAGCATCAAGCCGACGCACCGCTTTTATCCATATGTATTCGACCGGACGGTCGAGAGCAATGACACTCCAGTCTGAAGTCCTGTGGCTTACGACTGTACTGAGATTATATTTTCCGTCGACATACTCTATTCCTGTCTTGACATAGTTTTCATGATCAAGACGTATCATCATACCGGCTTGATCGAAGCGTACCCTGTAGTCTCCGGCAATCTTCACTTTAGCCTCGAACTCGCCTCCGTATTCGGCATAATAGAAAGGTGCGTCGTCCACCGTGAAGCCATAATGCGATATACGCCAGTAATCGCTTTTTGGAGTCACGTCCATTGTCAGGCATCCGTTCTTTATCTCCCAGGAATCCGGCTCGTTGAACCAGTTCATTTTTTCGAGAGTCTGGGCATTTGCACAGATGACCGAAGATATGCAAATTGCAGCCAATAATATATCTTTCATCTTTCCCATAACCATATATTTTATTATCTTTGCAAAGGTAAAAACTTCCGGCATAGCCGGCAATGGCTAAAAATAACCATTTTGGCAAATAACTTCTGCAAACTTGATTCACTACTGAAGGAACAGGCGATAGATGATAACACCAGCCTTGTTCACGATATATACGGATACGCCCGAAGCATGTCGGAAATCGAAAACGTCGTGGCTGTCGTAAGTGATCTGAGTATGCGCACAAGCAAAATATTCAACGGAGGGTTTGCCAAAGTGCTTGGCCTGTCCGACTACACTGAAGAAAACTCAATCTGGGAGAAAAAAATTCTGTCGCTCATGCCCGAACGGGAACGCGAAGAGAAATTCATAGCGGAACTTCGTTTTTTCCACTATCTGAAGCATCTCGGGCCAAAACGCCGGCATTATTATCTGATGAGCAAACTCCGGTTTACAGACTGTAGAGGCACAGATCTCGATGTACTCCACCGCATGTATTATATCTATGATACCGCAGGCGATTCGGTCAGATTCGCAATATGTCTCTATGGGCCTCTGTCTGTTGATTTCAAAGGTAAAAGTGTGGCTGTAAATTCTCTTACGGGTCTTAGCGAAGAACTGACCTCGTCGGCCGACTCATGTATCCTCAGCCCTCGCGAACAGCAGATTCTGGCACTGATTGATTCCGGCATGAAAAGCAGGGAAATCGCAGAATATCTAAATATCAGCATATACACCGTAAGCCGACACCGACAGGAAATTCTGAGCAAACTTCAGGTAAAAAACTCAATCGAAGCATGCCGACTCGCACGCTCAATGCAGATGTTATGATTCGGAAGTCTCCCGAAGCTGTTTTGAAAGATAGAGCATATCTTTCAGCCGCACGCCGTCTTCAATAATAGGCCCGGGATAATTATCGGTAAAGAATCCGGCTATGCGATGCGAATATCTATAGCCGCACGACTGATAGAAGCGCAATGTAGAAGGCGTCTCTCCAGTACCTATGATAATTGTCTTGCCGGCATACAGTTTCTCCATATGACCGAGCATTCGACGCCCTATTCCGCGTCGCTGGTATCGAGGATTTACTGCGAGGTTCTTCACTTCTACCATATCCTCGCTCTCCACTGTGACAACACACACAGACACTGCGCTGCTATCCTGAAAACCTACAAACAAGCGTCCACGGTCGAGATAACGGTCTATCATCGCCTCACTCTCGTCGCCAATCAGCAGCAGAGGTAGAAATCGCCGCTTATCATAAACGACCTCGTCGATCCTAAGCTTTCCATATAGCCGCGCCAATTCAGATATTTTGTTCACAAACTCGGCCTTAGCCTCCGTATAAGCGTCCCTGTCATTCTTATAGCGTTTCGAAAGCCTTAGTTTCAAAGACTCATATTCTTTGGCAACATCAACATGGGCATTCAGATAATCCCGAAAATAGATCTCATTGTTATCGCCGAATGCATGCACGTGAACATGGAAAACTTTCGTATCATACCCTTGGGGCGTATAGCCTTTATTAAAACTCATTCTACCGGAAGAACAGGACATGCAGATATATCCATTTTCTTCCAGCGTATTTCTGAGCCGCCTCCAATCATCTTCCCATGATATCTCAATCAGAATATCAATTATAGGCTTTGCGCAGATCGAAGGAACTGCAGTACTGCCTATATGACTGACGGCAGGCGAATAACCTGAAAGTAATTTTTTCAGAAATGCTATTTCCGACACGGCCCAGTCATGCCATTGCGGATTGTGAGGCACAAGAACTATCGGGAATAATTCCCATAGCTCTTCCAATGTCATATCGGTCAGTTCCTTATCCACGTTCACTCGTCTATGCGGGCTTGGGTCTTTTCACAATTTCAGGGCATAAGGCCGTCATCGTTGAATGAGAGGTAGCCGGTTGAACCTATTACGATATGGTCGAGGACGCGGATATCGAAGTAACGGGCAGCATCGGATATCCGTTTGGTCAGCGCCATATCCTGCTGGCTCGGCGTGAGTTGGCCGGAAGGATGGTTGTGGAAAAGAATCATGGCAGACGCCTTTGCAAGGAGGGCTTCGCGCATTATAAGCCTTATATCAACCACTGTTTCTGTCAGGCCGCCTTGCCCTGCCTTGAATTCCCGAAGCGGTTTGAGATTTCGCTTCAGAAGCAGAACCCAGAACTCTTCATGATCAAGCTCGCTCATGCGGTGATACATATAGTTGTATGCCGCCTGCGACGTAATCATCTGTGGATCATCGAGAACAACGGCGTCTGCGGCCGCACGGGCACCGAGCTCAAGAGCGGCAATAAAAGTAAGAGCCTTGGCCGGACCGATTCCTTTATGCCGTTTCATAAATTCGCGGGCATCCATGGCGGTAATCTTGGAAAGATGGCCTTTGTATTCGTCCAAAATCTCCGCACAAAGCTGAACAACGCTTTTTCCTTTTATACCCGTACCGAAAATAATGGCCATCAGTTCAGCATCGGTAAGGCTCTTTATGCCTTCACGCAGAGCTTTCTCACGCGGACGGTCTTCTTCAGCCATCTGCGCAATCAGAAGTCCGTTTTTATATCCGTCTGTAGTCATTTTCCCTTGCGGATGGATATTTCCTGATTGATGTCGCGGCCTTTGCCGAAAATAATTTTGCGTGTATAGGCATTGATGAAGCCGAGACCGTATCCTCCAAGCTGTATTATGGCAGCCGGAACAGCGAGAATCGCTACTTTAACAGAGCGTGTACTTGCCAGAGCGCCTATAAAAATAGCTGCAAAATAAACGCCCAGCGGCAACAGAAACCACGGCGACACAAAAATACCGAGCAGAATCAATGCCAGAGTGCCGAGTACAAAAACCGCCGGCAATAGATGGACGGCTTTAAGGGAACCAGGATATAGCAACTTAAGAGTCACACGCGACATACCGAACACGTATACCTGCCGGAAGAATTTACGGAAATCAACGCGCCGCTTATGCCACACCGCCGCCGGACGAACGAGGCCGATACTGAAGCCGGCCTGACGTATGCGCGTACTCATGTCGATATCTTCCGAGAACATTTCGCGGAATCCGCCGACAGTTTCATAGACAGTGCGGCTGAAACCCATATTGAACGTACGCGGCGTGAATTTTTCGAGACTGACTTTTCCTCCGCGAATACCACCTGTGGTCAGAAAGGATGTCATCGAATAATTTATGGCTTTCTGGGTATCGGTAAAAGAATCGTTTGCTGCGTCGGGTCCCCCGAAGCAATCCAATGGACGTGCATCCAGCTCGCGCGAAAGAGTCTCGAAGTAATCCGGAGGAATGACGCAGTCCGAATCAAAGAAAATGAAATAATCTCCCGTGGCACGCTCCATGGCATAGTTGCGTGCGATAGAGCGTCCCTCGTTCTCTTTATAGTAATATCGGGCGTTGAGGCCGCGGTATTCAATCGCATTTTCGACTATGCCCCTGCACGGAACCGTGGAACCGTCTTCTGCGATGATAAGCTCGAAATTCTTTTCTGTCTGGCTCAGAAGGCTTTCTACGAGATCATCGACTTCCGCAGGACGATTATAGACCGGTACTATAATGGAAAAACGCGGTGCCATCAGCTCATACGGTTTTTATAATCATCATAATCGAAACGTCGGAGATACTCGCATTCGCCGTTACTGCGGCAGAGTACGAGGTCGGGATGATGCACGCCGTTAAACATCGTGGTCTTCACGGTCGTGTAGTGGTTCATATCGCAGAGAGTCAGGCGGTCGCCGATTTTCAGCGGTTTGGCGAAATAATATTCGCCCATGAAATCGCCGCTAAGACAGGAGTTGCCACCCAGACGATAGGCCACGCCGGTAGACTCCTCCGCCGGAACTTCCTCGCGCACTGCCGGGCGGTAAGGCATCTCGAGTGTATCGGGCATGTGGCAGGCGAATGATACATCAAGTATGGCAGTCGTCACACCGTCGTTGCATACTATATCGACCACAGACGCCACAAGATCACCCGTACGCCAGGTGAACGCGCTGCCGGGTTCCATAATCACCTTGAGACCGGGATGACGGCGGCGGAAATCTTTGATCAGCCCTATGAGATGGGCCGTGTCGTATCCTTCGCGGGTCATGAGATGGCCGCCACCGAAATTTACCCACTTAAGTGAAGGAAGCAGATGGCCGAATGAAGCCTCAAAGGCGGCGAGAACCTTTTCAAGATCATAGCTCGAAGACTCGCAGAGTGCATGGAAATGGAGTCCTTCGATTCCTGCAGGCACACCCTCGGCAAGAGCGGATGCATCGACCCCGAAGCGCGAACCCGGAAGAGCCGGATTATAGAGATCAGTATCGATGACGGAGCATTTGGGATTCACACGCAGTCCGGCACTCGCATTCGAAGCTTCTGTTCTGGCGGCAAAACGTTCATACTGACTCAGCGAATTGAAGGTGATATGGCTGCTGAGACGCAGGAATACGTCGAGGTTCGAATCGGTATATGCGGGTGTGAATGAATGTATCTCTCCACCCATATATTCGGCTCCGAGCATCAGTTCGTTGACCGAACTTGCCGTACAGTTGCGGCAATACTCCCGCACAATGTCGAATGTACGCCAGAGAGCATTGGCCTTGAAAGCCATGATTATATCGGCGCCTGATTCGCGTCCGACACGGCTGATCAGCTCGAGATTGGCGCGAAGACGGTCTTCATACACGATGAAAAAGGGAGTGGGAAGCTCTTTTTCGGTCATAAAATCTTGAATTTAGCGAATTTCAACAATAATTTCCGCACCTCACCATCAGAGTCAAACCGCACGACAATGCGATGATCGGGGCTATCGGTATCGATGGCCTTTATAACGCCTTCCTGGAAAACAGGATGGAAGATACGCATGCCTTCCGACAATTCTGCTGCCGTATGGTTATCACATCCCGGCACTTTGGCTTTAGGCGCTGGAACAGACTTGGATACCTCCTGAACCACCACACGGCGCTGTTGCGGAGCAACCGGCTCCTGCGGGCGGCTCGCAGAGCGCGGACGAGGCGCGTCGGCGCGTGCGGCACCGGCTATCGAGCGGATAAAACGACGGTCTATGTCGGCTATGAAACGCGACGGTAAACGATTGGCCGTCTGCCCGTTGACAGTGCGGCGCGCCGCATAGCTTATCATACAGAAACGGCGTGCACGAGTGATTGCCACATACATGAGACGCCGTTCTTCCTCGATCTCGGCATTTGTGCGGCACATACCCGAAGGAAAAAGGTCTTCCTCCGCTCCGACAACGAATACACAGTCGAACTCAAGGCCCTTGGCAGAATGAATCGTCATAAGAGTAATGGAATCATCGCCGGCTTCGGCAGTGTCCTGGTCTGTCAGTAGCGAGACCTCGGCAAGAAAATCGGCCATTCCGGTGCGTTCGCTCCCCTGCTCTACCGCCATCTTCGAAAAATTGTCGACGGCATTGAGAAGTTCGAGCAGGTTGTCGCGCTTGCTTATGGTCTCGGGCGTATTCTCGCTCATATACTCTTTGAGAATACCGGTGCCTTCATAGATTTTCTTGGCCAGATCGGAGGCATTGTTCACCTGCGCCTTGCGTACGAAAGATGAAATAAGGTCGGTGAATCCTTTGAGTTTGGCAAGAGTTCCCTTATTGACATTCACACCTGACGCTTCGGGATTGAGAAGCACGCGGTATATACTTGTACCCGTAGACACGGCGGCCGAAAGGAGCTTGGCGACAGTAGTTTCTCCTATTCCGCGCTTGGGGGTATTGATAATGCGCCGCAGGGCCTCGTCATCGTCGGGATTGACTGCAAGCCTGAAATAACTCACGGCATCTTTCACCTCCTTGCGCTGATAGAAGGCCAGTCCGCCGAAAATACGGTATGCGAGATTGCGGTTCCGCAGTGCCTCCTCAAGCACGCGGCTCTGGGCATTGGTACGATAAAGCACCGCTATCTCGCTGAGCGGACTTTTATAACGCATACGCACCTGAGCAATCCGCGCGGCCACGGCATAAGCTTCCTCATACTCATTATACGACTGGACAAGCTCGATAAGCTCGCCGTCGGCTTTGTTGGAGAATACATTCTTAGGAATCTGCTCGTGATTGGCCGAGATCAACGAGTTGGCCGCTCCGATGATATTTCGGGAGGAGCGATAGTTTTCCTCGAGCTTGAATGTACGCTGTTCCGGAAAGGTCTTTTTAAAATCGAGTATATTGCGGATATTGGCGCCACGGAACGAATAAATGCTCTGCGCATCATCGCCGACGACACACAGCTGTTTCCTGGCGCCGCACAACTGCCGCACTATAAGATGCTGGGCGAAATTCGTGTCCTGATACTCGTCGACGAGCACATAGCTGAAATAATTGCTGAAATGCTCGAGTACATCGGGATTATCACGGAACAGAACATTGGTATAGTAAAGGAGATCGTCGAAATCCATGGCTCCGGCAATACGGCAGCGGTCACGGTAGATTTTAAAAATCTCATGAATTCGTCCGCGTCCGGCATCAGCATCGCTACGCACAAGCGCCCGGTCGGCGGCATAGTCCTCAGGCGAATACAGCTGATTTTTTGCAAACGATATGGCTGCCGCGACCTGTCCGGGGCGATACATCTTGTCGTCGAGATGCAACTCGCAGATTATACTTTTTATGAGCGACTTCGAATCGGACGAGTCGTATATGGTGAAATTCGAGGTAAAACCGATACGCTCCGCATTCATGCGGAGAAAGCGCGAAAAAATGGAGTGGAATGTACCCATCCATAACCGCGAGGCCGTCTCCTCCCCGACAAGGGCACAGATACGTTCGCGCATCTCGCGGGCGGCTTTGTTTGTGAATGTAAGCGCAAGTATGCGGTTTGGAGAATGTCCGTTGGCCAGAAGGTGCACGATCTTGTATGTCAGCACACGTGTCTTGCCAGAACCGGCACCGGCTATGACAAGTTCTGGACCGCCGAGATACTCGACGGCCTCACGTTGCTGTGCGTTCAGTTGAGATAGATAGTCTTCTGCAACCATCGCGCTCACCGGAACTGGTTTATTTCAGGCATATAGTCGAATCCGGCAGCCGAAAGAGTCACCTCAAGCTCGGCTCGGTCTATATCCATATCGTCGCAAAGCGCATCGAGACTGCTGTAATCGTCGCGCAGACGAGTGTTTATATAGCTTAAAAGTATAAAAGGGTCCTTTGGTAAATCCATAGTCTACAAAAAAGCCACACGAACGCAATCAGACGTTGCGGGCAAGATATTTATTTATATTTTCGCCAAGCCACAGTCCGCCGATGATCAGAACGATACCCACGCAGCCAAGCAGTGTTATCTGTTCGCCGAGGACAACAGCCGATACAAGGAGAGTGATGATCGATTGCAGATACATGTAATTGTTCGCCTTGACCGCACCGACCTGACGCACAGTCAATGCCCAGAGAACATATGCCGCGGTCGAGGCGCCAAGACCGAGGAAAAGAAGATTTCCATATACTTCCGGCCGCTGTATCGCCTCAAGAATATTGATAGTATCGCGCTCGAAAATAAGAAAAGGGATGGCCGTAACAAGACCGTAGAAAAAGGTCTTGCGGGTAATAAACCATACGTCGTAACCGGCATTGAGACGCCTCAGCACCAGGGAATAAATGGCCCAGCTGAAGGCTGCTGCAAGTGAAAGAAAATCGCCGAGCGGCCTTACCTCAAGCGACGACGAACTGTTGAACACCACGCAGCCCACGCCCATGATGGCAATCGCCGAACCGACCCAGGTGCCAATGCCGAGTTTCTCTGTCTTGTATACAAGGGCCACAAGCAATGCCGTGATAAGCGGTGACATGGAAGTCAGCAGCGATACATTTGTCGTAAGGGTATATTCGAGCGCGGTGTTTTCGGCTATAAAATAAAGCGAGCCGGCACAAAGACCGCACACTGCAAACAAAGCTTCGTCGCGCAGGCTTTGCGACAGAAGCTTGCGGTGATTCAGGCAAAGAACTATCAGATAAGCGAGAAGAAAACGGAGCACATAGATTTCGACCGGGCCGAGTCCGTTGTCAAGCAACACCTTCGACGATACGAAGGAATATCCCCACATTGACACCGTAATGATACCGGCAAGATGGCCTATTATAGTACCACCAAGCATTTTCGATCGGTTTTTTATACTCGACATATGCTTTTGTTTTGCATTTTACTTTGTGCAAATTTAGCAATTTTTCGCCAATTGCAACAGAACACACCTCCTAAAATAAGACGTCCGACGGGCTACAAGCCTGTCGGACGCCATTCATACGTTTCTTTTATTAGAGCTTCCCAGATCAGAAGAGAGGGAACGAGGAGTTGGTGATAACATATTTCTGACGGAAATTATCGTTGGTCATGCAGAGCATGAGTATACCCTGGATGAAGGTAACGATTTCCCACAGGCCGCAGGTAATTATAGTGAGGCCGATAGTGATAAGACCGGCACCGGTCTTGCCGAGATAGAAATACTGGATACCAAGACCGCCGAGGAATATCGCGAGAAGAGCGGCTACACCGCGGCTTTTGCCTTCGGGACCGCAATCGAAAAGATTGTTGGAGTTGTTGGATTCGTACATAGGTGGCGGAGTTTGATGATTTTCATTATGAGCGAAGCTATGGCCGCAGTTCGAACAGAACTGAGCATAATCTTCGTTATACTGTTTGCATACAGGACACTGCTTCATTGTAGAGATATGTTATTATTGATTCTTAATACTATTTTCAGATAGAGCCTCGCCTCTGAGAACCGCGGCGCGGGCATAAAATTCGGGTATACAGGCTGCATCAAGCAACCATTTGGGTTGAAGCGACTCGTCGGTCTGGCCGCTCCAGTCGTGATAACAGAGACCGGCCTTGTCGCGACAGTGATCCCAGGCATAGTCCAGACCTTTCAGGACTTCATCAATGTACTTAGGATCGCCGGTCACATCATACAAATCATCATAGCCGCGGAAAAGGACAAGATAAAACCAGGGTAGATTCTCGGCATAAGGTATGCCTTCCGCATTATGACGCACAAATGTCTTATAGCTTCCTTCTGCAAGAAATTTGGCGTTGTCAAGGTATTTGTCCTCACCGGTATATCTGTACAGCCGCACGGCAGCCTGAAGTAAGGTACCTGTATTATAGGTATAAAGGTCGGGAGAAACTGCCCCGGCCGTAGTGCTCCACGAATTCCATACAACACCATTCTCGGGATCTTTCAGATATTTGTCGATCCAATCGTAAAATTTGATACCGGTCTCGAGATAATACGGATCGCCCGTAGCCTCATACAGTTTAAGAGCCAGAACCATAGCCTTCCCGTTCGAACACGCCGGCTTCTGATCGCGCACACCTTCGAGCCATGAGACACCCCCGTCGAAATCCTCGCTCCAGCCGCTGAGAATGAATGTCATCACCTGCTTGGCTTTCTCAAGATAGCGTGGATTGCCGGTGACAGCATACGAATCGATATAATCGATACCGACAAGACCATTGTCATCATAATATCGGTCTACCTTGCCGAATTCCACAGGATATGCCTGGTAACCGAACGGCGTGCGTGAAGTATCATAATATTTTTCGACGGCCATCACCATCGAATCCACATATGGAATATATTTGTCCGGATCCAGTTGCGCCAGAGCCACCGCAGAAGAAAACACACCGCTCATCGGCCACAGATATGATACTTCCTGGGCCTGTCGTGTAGAGTCATTGAAATACGTCAGGTCGGGACGATAGTTGTTCGGATAGTATTCCGAGAAAAGTCCGTGTTCAGGCACACGATACAGCTCCCAGACTTTCTGAAACATCTCTTCAGCCCGATCCTTATTGGGGGTCGGTTCCTTTTCATCGGAGCAGCATGCAGCACAGATTGCGAGAAAAATGAAAAAAAGCGATTTCTTCATATCTATTGTTCATCAAACTTTGGTTCACGGGAATCTCAGAAATTCACCTAAACATTATGATGCAAAAATAAACTAAAATCGCTTAAAAAACAAGTAATATATCCGTTCTTTTCAAATATTTATATATGAGATAAGATACTTCCAGTTTTCATGCACGCCAGGAATTGTATCTTCCTTATGGAACAAACCATTCCGGCCATCGGCCTTCTCTGTAAGGTAGAAATGGCATAGCCCTATACCACAATCAAGAATCGATATAGGACTTTTAGGAACATAATAGAAATGAACCGCATTTCCCCTGACAAGAGCCCGCCATGGCTGCGAATTTTTCGATGACGGAGCAAGCCGCATCATCTCGAGAGACTCGCCGAAACGGCTATCGGGCAATAAAGGACTGCAGAAGTTATCGGCGAAGAACAATTCGCTGAATGGGTGCCGACTACGACTCCCCAAAGTCATTCTCGTGATCTTCTCCACCACTGTCTTTCTCGCCGGATAGCCCACAGGGCATACTATACGCAGCCGTTCATTTGCAGGCCAAGTCTGACCACTGTCGAAATCGGTCTCGCGGAATGTCGCCGCAATCCAGCATGTACCAAGTCCGAGACTACTCGCCTTCAGCACAATATGTTCAAAACAGAACCCGACAGAAAGTAGCGTTTTCTCATCATCAGCCATTCCGATAAGGAAGAAATCAGAAGCTCCTTTGATCATGCCATAAGTCGCAGGACGATAACCGTCCTTTAAATCGAATCTTCTGAGTCGTATCGTGAAATCACCCTCGAACGGATCATCTATATTTCCCAAAGATTCAAGAAGTTCCTTGCGCACAGAATCGCTGACATGCTCGCCGTTGAAACTGCGGACCGACCTGCGCTGCCTTATGATTTCTTTTATATCCATATGTGATGCGAAACCTTTCTGCTCAGACTATTTTAAGCCCTATGATAGATACGATAAGTGTACTTATGAAGAAAATCCTCCAGAAATTGGTCGGTTCGTTGAAAAAGAATATACCGACAAGAACAGCCCCGACAGCCCCTATTCCGGTCCATACCGGATATACGGTGCCGATGGGCAAAGTTCTCGCTGCCTTGGCCATAAGAAACATGCTGAGAGCAAGAGCGGTCAGGAAGCCGCTCCACCACAAGACCGCCTCGGTACCCGCGGCGGTCTTGGTCTTGCCGAGACAGAAGGTGAAAGCTACTTCCATAAGACCGGCTATGATGAGATATATCCAGCTCATGCCTTATCCGGATCGATATCCTTACTACTGTTTTTCGGCCAAAGGATTCCACCCTTGCGCTTTCAGAGCGATCTCACCTCCGTCGCGCGTGATGAGAGCGGAACCAAGTTCTGGTTTTGTAACATAACCGATTATCTTCACGCCCTCCATCTTGCTCACCTTATCGTGATCAGTCAGAGGAACCGTAAAAAGGAGTTCGTAGTCCTCGCCTCCGTTAAGGGCTGCTGTCACGAGATTCATATTCAGCTCTTCGGCCATCACTGCCGTCTGATAATCGATAGGGATACGGTCTTCGTATACGCGGCAGCCGACCTTCGAAGCCTTGCATATATGAAGCAGTTCGGACGAAAGACCGTCGCTCACATCCATCATCGATGTGGGCTTCACACCTTCCCTGGCGAGCGCCTCGACTATGTCCTTGCGGGCCTCCGGCTTGAGCTGACGCTCCACAAGATATTCCTTACCGGCAAAATCGGGTACAAAATCTTTCTGGCCGACAGAAACGGCCTTCTCTCGTTCCAGAAGCTGAAGGCCCATATAGGCGGCGCCGAGATCTCCGCTCACACATATCAGATCGGTATCATGCGCCCCGTCGCGGCCTACACCCATACCCTCGCCGACCTCACCTATACAGGTTATGGAAATGACAAGACCCTGATGCGATGCCGAGGTATCACCTCCGACAATATCCACTCCATAGACCTCGCAGGCATGGTGGATACCGTCATAAAGTTCTTCGATATGTTCTACGGCGAAACGACGCGATATGCCGAGTGATACCGTAATCTGCTTCGGACGACCGTTCATCGCATATATATCGGAGAAATTTACCACCGCAGCCTTATAGCCAAGATGTTTGAGCGGAACATATGTCAGGTCGAAATGAACATTCTCAAGCAGAAGATCAGTAGTGACAAGAACGTCGCTTCCGGCTGGATAATGTAGAATGGCGCAATCGTCGCCGACAGCCTTGCGGGTGCTGTCGTTTATATTCCTGAGTCCTTCGGTAAGATGGTCTATGAGACCGAACTCACCAAGTTCGGATATTTCCATATTTTAGAGAGTAAAAAAGTTGAAAGAGTCAAAAAGTCAAGATAACAGTACCGTGACAGTACTCTTATCTTAACTTTTCAACTATAAACTTAACTTATACAAAATCAGCAGCGGACAACCATTTCCTTCATCAGCGATTCCACAGTCGGCTGAGCCATGATGGCGGCTTTCTGCACTTCTTCGTGAGAGGGCACTTCGGTTATATCCTTGCCGCCGAGATCGGTGATGACCGATATGCCGAATACACGCATGTCGGCATGACGGGCTACGATAACCTCGGGCACGGTAGACATGCCGACGGCATCACCGCCGATAACGCGGAAGTATTCATATTCTGCCGGAGTCTCGAATGTCGGGCCTGTGGTGCCGACATAGACACCGTGCATGAGGCGGATCTCCTTTTCAGCGGCGATTTTGTCGGCCAGAGCGATAAGTTCCTTGCTGTAAGGCTCGGTCATTGCAGGGAAACGCGGGCCGAGTTCCTCGTAGTTCTTGCCGCGGAGAGGATTTTCGGGGAAAAGGTTGATATGGTCGGTGATCACCATCACATCACCTACCTTGAATTCCTTGTTCATACCACCGGCAGCATTGGAGACAAACAGCGTCTCAACGCCCAGAGCCTTGAAGACGCGCACAGGGAAAGTGACAGTCTTCATGTCATAGCCCTCGTAGTAGTGGAAACGTCCCTGCATTGCCATTACAGGACGACCGCCCATGGTGCCGAAGATAAGGTTGCCGCTATGGCCCTGCACGGTAGACACGGGGAAGTTGGGTATTTCCGAATAAGGAATATAGATCTTGTTGTCGATATGGTCTACAAGATTACCGAGACCTGTGCCGAGAATTACGGCTATTTTAGGCATTTCGCCTACGCGACCGCGCAGATAGTCGGCGGTCTGTTTGATTTTTTCAAGCATTGCGTTTCGGTGTTAGTATGTTAAGACAACGTCCGCGCCCCTGCTGATGTTCAGATCAGAGACCGGCCGCCGCTATTTGTTTTTCAATGACCTCGATGATGTCGGGGCCTTCCTCGAAAGTGTCGAACCGTACTTCCACAGGGAGGTAGTAGGTATGGGCCTTCAGCTCGTAAGGATAGTAGGGATTGCAGGCAAGCCGGACTGCGTCTTTCTCGGTCGTCACGATAATGCGCTGATTTCCTTTAAGGCTTTTGAAACGGGCCAGAATATGCTCGATATCTTTCTTGGTATAGTTGTGATGGTCGGGAAATACATCGACCTTCACTTTTGCGGCAAAACTCTTCAGACGCTTTACAAAAGGCCTCGGATTTCCTATACCTGCGACAGCAAGAATCGAATCCTGCGTCGTGAGATAGTCAAGAAACGGCAATGCCATAGCCATGTCGGGAAATACCGGTTCAAGCGGCATATATTCGAAGTGCGAAAAGAAGAGATACTGCGACGGGAAGAGATCGAGATATTTCACCACAAGACGGTAATCCATCGGCCGCATATTGTCGGGACACTTCGACACCACCACGATATCGGCGCGGTTAATGCCGCGCTTAGGCTCGCGCAAACGGCCGTACGGCAACATCGAGTCACGGTAAATCGGATTGGTATATTCCGATACGACAACCGACACAGTCGGCTTGACATAACGATGCTGGAATCCGTCATCAAGAATTATCATGTTGATCGACGGATTAAGCCTTTTGATTTCGTTTATTCCGAAGACACGATCCTCGCATACCGCGACTGTTATTTTTCCGTCAAACTTATGATATATCTGGAACGCCTCGTCTCCGATATCACGTGGCGTCGAATTGCGACCGGCCATTATGAAGCCTTTGGTACTCCGGTGATAGCCGCGCGACAACACGGCAACATTGCGCGACTTGCGGAAAGCTCCGGCGATATACTCTACAAGAGGTGTCTTGCCGGTACCGCCGACCGCAAGATTGCCCACACAGACTATCGGAATATCGAATTCCGTTTGTTTGAGCACCTTCATGTCGAAAAGCTTATTACGGGTATAGGTTATGGCGCCGTATAGTTTCGAACACGGCAACAATACGAGTTTCGACAGAAGAGTGCGTCTGTTCATTTAATTTCGATAGCTTCCATGCGGGCCTGCATGGGATTCATTGTACGGAGGTTTTTGACTACATTAAGCATGCGCGCAGTCTCGGCATCATATGGCATTTCGCCAAGTTTCATATCGGAAAACTCACCCGAATTGCGAAGCACTGTCATCCAGAATTTATCTTCGGTCTTAGGATAGGCAACAACCTCATCCGATGTCATGTCAAGATCACGGGCCATGGCGCTGACAGTAGCGTGAAGCGAACCGATATGGTCTACAAGACCGAGCCGTATTGCATCGGCTCCGACCCATACACGGCCTTCGGCTATAGCCTTGACCGAATCAATATCCATATTTCGGCCGGCAGCCACACGTCCGGTAAACAGCTCATAGATACGATCTACACCTTTTTGCATGGCAGCGTGCTGTTCGGGGCTCATCGGAGCAACCAGAGACACGCCTGCGGCATTGGGATTGCTTTCTACAGTAGTGAACGTAACTCCGAGTTTGTCGGTCACAAGACCCGACAGATCGGGAATCATGCCGAATACTCCGATAGATCCCGTAAGGGTAGTGACATCGGCAAAAATACTGTCGGCACCACAGCTTATATAGTAACCGCCCGAAGCCGCATAATCTCCCATGGAGACATAGAGCGGTTTTTCTTTGCTCTTGAAATACTGCAACGCTTCCCAGATCTGTTCGGAAGCGAATGCGCTGCCGCCTGGAGAATTCACGCGAAGCACCATACCCTTCACATGGTCGTCGTCGGCAAGCTCGCAGATCTGCGATACCATATCCGGGCCGACAATACCGTCATCACCTGTATCCACGATATCACCTACGGCATACAGAAGGGCTATATGTTTTTTATCGGGTTTGCCGAAAGCATTTTTCAGTTCTGAAGATTCGACATACTGCGATGCCGAGATAAAATTGATATCCTCATCTTCGTCAAGGCCGAGTTGTGCGCGGATAGCATCGTCTACCGTACGTTCATAGGCAAGCGATGTCACAAGTTTTTTCTCGACAAAGGTCTCGGCAGGACTCTGTCCGATAAAATTTGCCGCCATAGAGCGGATTTCGGAAACTGGAATATCGCGGTTCGCAGCAATCGTGCCCGAGGCAAACGACCATATCGTATCGATATACTGCTGCATCTGGCGTTTGGCAGGTTCACTCATTTCCTTGAGAATAAAGGGTTCTACTGCACTTTTATAAGTGCCGACCTTTATGATCTGTACTTTCACACCCAGCTTGTCAAGAAGTCCGGTAAAGAATGGTGTCATGCCGCCTACACCATGGATATCGACAGCACCGACAGGATTAAGCATAATACTGTCGGCAGTACTTGCTATGAGATAGTCGCCCTGCATATAGGTATCGGAATAGGCATAGATCCATTTTCCGCTCTCCTTGAATTCACCGATAGCTTCAAGAAGTTCTTCACGCGCGGCCATACCCATAGACGAACCACCGCATTTGATATACATACCTTCGATGCGCCTGTCGTCGGCGGCTCCGCGCACTGCCGTAAGGAGTTCTTCAAGTGTCGGAGCCTTGTTTTCGCCTTCCTGTAGAAAAGCCATCAACGAACCAGGTTGGAAGCGCTCTTCCACATTCCCCGAAAGATCAACTACAAGCACCGAATTCTTGCTGACTTTTACTGTAGTATCGCCCGCACTTTTACCGAGAGCGACTACAGCCAGCATTATACCGCCGAATATCAGCAGGAAAATTGAAATCCAAAGACCGGCCATAGTGCCAAGCATGGATATAAAAAAACGTTTAAGCATCGTGCTTTATATCGTATTTAATTATTAATCAACCATTAAGCATCAACAACAGTGCTGACAGGGCATCATCGTCGACATATTCTCCACAAAATTAGATAAATTTTGCATTTCATTCAAATTCTCCGTCACATTTTTCTTTTTTACGGGTCATCGCTTCCTGACGCACTTTTTTCCTGAATCTGGAAAACTGTACATATAGTGCGGCAGCAATCACTGCGGCCCCAACAGGCTGCCACCATTCATTTGTGCCGCCAAGCGCAATCTCTGTCACGAAGCGCAATATACAGCAACACTGCACCACAAACATGATGAGGCATACATTCCTCGATATTCTATCTCTTATCATATCGTTGTTTTTTAAATTAGACGACATAAACACCGAAAAATTACAATCCTCAAAAAAATGACCTGTCTAAGCATAACAGTAACAGAAAATATTTCATATTATTTGGAAAGTTCATATAAATCCCTACCTTTGCACGTAATTGACCAAACACATTCAACCGATCAATCCATTCAACAAATATCAACCGATATGAAAAAACTGTTCTTGATTCTGATGCTTGCAGGCATCTCATTGGCCGCAAACGCCCAGGCTTATTTAGGCGGCACTCTTGGCATAGCTATCGATCATGCAAGTAGTGACGGAGTTTCAGTCACCAACTCGGCATTCTCGATATCTCCCGAAGGTGGTTATAACTTCAATAAAACATGGGCTTTAGGCGCATCTATCGGAGTCCAGTATCAGGATCTGGCAGGAACCGGTGTCACCACATTCTCTATCCTTCCCTATGTAAGAGCGACATTCGCCCGTGCGAGCGTTTTCGATTTCTTCGCTGAACTTGCAATGGGTTATGCCCATGAATCAGCCGACGGTTACGGTGTCGGAGGATTCGTGGCTGGAATCCGACCCGGATTCGTGGCACACCTAAGCGACAAATTCGGGCTGGTCGGTCGAACTACATTACTCCGTTACAGCCACTACGACGGTGTCAACGGCATCGGATTTGCCATAAACAGCAATATCGAATTAGGTGTACAATTCACTTTTTAAGACATTTACAAGCCTGCGGACTTACGGCGCCTGAAATAAATTTGGAAATAACAGCCGGATTATGTAACTTTGCAGCGCTTTTCGGGGCGTAGCGCAGTCCGGTAGCGCACCTGGTTTGGGACCAGGTGGTCGCAGGTTCGAATCCTGTCACCCCGACGGCTTCTGCAAGTAGGCTTAATCCAATTGGTTAAGCCTACTTTTTTTCAAACGCCCGATACCGGAATACGAAACCGCCACATCCTCCGGCCACTGCAGAATCACCGACATTTGCGGCTTTCGGCTATTTGATGTATCTTTGCATTCCGATAGAATACATCTGCGATCAATGTTCAGAATGAAACGTCTCTATTCATATATGTTGCAGCGGTTCCTGCCGCTGCTCGCCATGACGTTTTTCATCTGTCTGTTCATCGTGCTAATGCAGTTTCTGTGGAAGTCTATCGATGACCTTGTCGGCAAGGGACTGTCCGTAGGCATTATAGCCGAACTTTTCTTCTATGCGGCTCTGTCGATGGTACCTACCGCACTACCCTTGGCCGTACTTCTGGCTTCACTGATGGTTTTCGGTAATCTTGGAGAGAAATTCGAGCTAACGGCGATGAAAGCCTCGGGCATCTCTCTTTTCCGTATCATGCGTCCGCTTATGGTATTCATGGCTTTTCTTGCGACAGCGGCATTTTTCTTCCAGAACGATGTGCTGCCGATTGCCAAGACAAAAATGTGGACGCTTATGTTCTCCGTGCGCCAGAAATCGCCCGAAGTCGAGATTCCTGTACGCTCATTTTACGACCAGATACCCAACCTCAACTTGTATACCGAGAGCAAAAACCCTGAAACAGGCATGCTCTACGGCATGATCATCTATGACCTCTCGCGAGGATACGACAACACACGCGTAATTCTCGCCGATTCGGGCCGCTTCAACTTCACCGAAGACAAAACACGTCTTTTTCTTCATCTCTACAGCGGCGAGATGTTCGAAAATATGCGCGACAACAGCATGGGCGCAAGCTCATCGCGCTATCTGCCGTTCCGGCGCGAACATTTTATCGACAAACAGGTCTATTTTCCATTTGATGCCAACTTCAACCGCCTCGACGAAGGCGGACTGCGCTCCCAGTATATCGGCCAGAATGTGAGTCAGCTGATGCACTCCATCGATTCCATAGGCCACGAAGTCGATTCGGTCGGCACGATCTACGCCCACGAGATTCGCACCCTTCCCTACTACGGAATCTCCCCGCGCACCGAGACGATGCCCGACGGCAGCCGCCGGAATATGACACCGAAGACCATAGTGATGGAAAAGCCTCTGGATATCGATTCGATCTATCAGGCACGAGGCCCCGGTATGGTCAAGAGTTATGTCAATCAGGCTCTTTCCAAGGCAAAACGACAGAAGCAGGAATACCTCTACCGCAGTCTGGCTCTTGAAGAACAGGCCAAACTCATGCGTCGACACGACATCGAACTACAGCGTAAATTCACACTTTCCTTTGCCTGTATTATCTTCTTTTTCATCGGCGCTCCACTTGGCGCAATCATCAAGAAAGGAGGTCTGGGCACACCTTTGGTGATTTCCGTATTGCTGTTCATCGTCTACTTCCTCATCGACAACATAGGCTATAAAATGGCCCGCGACGGCAAAATTCCCGTATGGGAAGGCATATGGCTCAGCACACTGGCACTGCTACCTCTGGGAATATTCTTCACATACAAAGCAGTGGGAGACTCCGCGGTGTTCAATATCGACGCATACCGGAATTTCTTCAGGCGTCTGGCCGGACGCGCTATTCCCCGTGATCTCACGCTAAAAGAGGTTCGCATGATTGATGTTGAAAACGGCCGCGCCGTCGAACTTCTGCTCGATTTCCTCGGAGATGTAGACGTTCAGACCAAACGTCTTTCCCATACAGGCCGTATCAAAAGACTTCTCGCGCCGGGTATTCCGCCCGAGTTGCGTCTGAAACTGAATCAGCTTATCGATTACCTGTCGAACAGCACCGATATTTATACAATCAATCTGCTCAACCAGTATCCTTTCAAACCGACTGCACGGAATATGGCCGCGATACGCTCGACAACACTTTCGCTGCTCGATCGTTTCGATTACAGACAGGATGACACAAAGGACGAGCAACAGAATTCCTCAACACAATGAACGAAAACATAAAACTCGATAGTATAGAGGAAGCCATCGAAGACTTCCGCAAAGGTAAAATGGTGATTGTGGTCGACGATGAAGACCGCGAGAACGAAGGCGACCTCATTGTAGCAGCCGAGAAAATCACACCCGAACAAGTCAATTTCATGCTCAAGAATGCCAGAGGCGTTCTCTGCGTACCACTTACCATATCGCGCTGCCGCGAGCTTGAACTCAACCATCAGGTCGAGCAGAATACCTCCATGCTCGGCACTCCGTTCACTATAACGGTAGACAAGCTGGAAGGCTGCTCTACCGGCGTGAGCATAGAAGACCGCTGCGCCACAATCCGTGCCCTCGCCGACCCCGAATCAGTACCCGAGACATTCGGACGTCCCGGCCATATAAATCCTCTCTACGCTCAGGATGCCGGAGTTCTGCGCCGCAGCGGCCACACAGAAGCTGCCGTAGACCTCGCCCGTCTCGCAGGCCTACAGCCTGCAGCCGCACTCATGGAAATAATGAGCGATGACGGCTCCATGGCCCGCTTGCCCGAACTACGGCGCCGCGCCGACGAATGGGGCATGAAACTGATATCAATCCGTGACCTCATAGCCTACCGTCTGGCATCCGAGCAGCTCGTGGAGCAAGGTGTGGAAGTCGATATGCCTACAGCCGACGGACACTTCCACCTCATTCCTTTCCGCCAGAAAAGCAACGGACTCGAACATATCGCCATCATCAAAGGCGACATCACTACCGACGAGCCCGTGCTTGTCCGCGTACATTCGTCGTGCGCCACAGGCGACATATTCGCCTCCAAACGCTGCGACTGCGGCGAACAGCTCCACAAGGCCATGCAGATGATAGAGAAAGAAGGACGCGGAGCCGTGATATATCTCAATCAGGAAGGCCGCGGCATCGGCCTGATGGACAAGATCCGCGCATATAAGCTTCAGGAAGAAGGTCTCGATACTGTCGAAGCCAACATACATCTGGGCCACGACGCCGACGAACGCGACTACGGAGTAGGCGCCCAGATCCTCAATCTGCTCGGAATACGCAAAATGCGTCTCCTCACCAACAACCCCGTGAAGCGCATTGGTCTGGAAGGCTACGGACTCGAGATTGTCGAGAATGTACCTATCGAAGTAGAACCTAATCCCTACAATCTGCGCTACATGCACACCAAAAAGGAGCGTATGGGCCATAATCTGAAGCAAGTAGAATAATGGAACTTGACGAAGCACTGCGCAAGACGGGCGAAGATACCGCCCGTCTCGCCGAACGTCTGCGCACGGCGACCGACAACCGCGATAAAACAGCCGGAGAGCTTCTCATGTCCTCGGCATCGCACATGAAATATCTCGAAGCCGCAGGAATGGGAGGAGATGCGCTCGCCACGGGCATAATGACAGTGCTCACTCTCATTCATACAAAAATAAACCCTGAGGATATCGCCGATGTCTACACGGCGTATCTTCAGGATCTTTATATTCTGTCGTTGCGGGTCTGCCGGACAGAGACCGATCCGCACAGAGCCGAACATTACATGGAAATCTGCATGCGCCTCGGCGCTCTCGCGATTGTCACGTTCAGAGCTTTATGTTCAGGTGAAGGTCATCACAAGGCGCTCGGCGAACGAAACAACGCTTTCGAGGATATGCTTCGCGATGCGCCCTCGGAGTTCTGGAGGTTTCAGGACAAAACCATACGGCCGCAAAGCGCCATCGACATCATGTCGGATGCGGCAGCACGCCTGGCCTCACTCGGCCTGATGGAATAATTATATGTAAAAAGCTGCCAGATGATCATAGAGAGTATGAAGAGGCAGCCCCATGACATTGTAAAAACAGCCGTCGATACCTTTTATACCAACCGCCCCGATCCACTCCTGTACACCATATGCTCCGGCCTTGTCGAAAGGACGGTAACGGTCTACATATTCCTCAATCTGTGCTCTTGACAATTCAGCGAATTTAACGGCAGTTGTCTCGCTGAACACGTCGCGCTTATGACCTCTGGCACTAAGGGCGACACCTGTAACAACATGATGAGTGCGTCCGGCAAGACGGCTTATCATATCAATCGCCTCATCGCGGGAGTGCGGTTTGCCGTAGATATGACCATCAAGAATCACCACGGTATCGGCGGTGATCATAAGCTCGTTGTCTTCAAGTAAATCGTCGTGCGCCTTAGCCTTTACGACTGCAATATAGGCGGGTACGTCTTCCGGCTTGAGATCGGACGGATATGATTCGTCAACGTCGATATTGTCTGCAATTTCGAACGACGGCAATATCATCTGAAGAAGCTGCCGGCGCCTGGGCGAATTTGAAGCCAGCAGAACTTTGACTTTTTCGAAAACCGGTGCCGGATAAGGTGGCAAAATTTCAGGTATTTCCATATCACCAGCCGAAAGCATGTGTATCGAGCATCCAGAGCCCTTTGACCTTGAGAATCTCCTCGACAAGCTCGCGGGCTACGCCGTAGCCTCCGTCAGCACCGGTGACAAAGGTGGCTGCAGCTTTCACCTCGGGGGCAGCATCTCGTGGAGCAACAGAAAGCCCTACAGCACTCATCGGAGGAAGATCGGGTATATCATCGCCGACATAAGCCACTTCTTCGGGAGTATAACCGTTGCGCTCCATCCAGTCGCGGAGTATAGGCAATTTAGCCTTGCATTTCAGAAAAATGTCTGTCATGCCTATCTTACGAAAGCGCTCCTCTACTCTATGGTCGTCGGCACCGCTGATTATAGCAAGATGAAGACCTCCTTTGACAGCCTGTACCATCGCATAACCGTCCTTCAGGTTGGCCATACGTTCGGGGATACCTTCGGGCGACAGAGGAACCGTCGAGGGCGACAGCACGCCGTCGACATCGAAGACTACAGCCTTTATCTTACTCAGATCATAGTTTATTTTGCTCATCTGTAGGATTATGTATTTTCATTATCAGATCGGAGAGAACTTTATATGTCTCGCGGTATTTTGGGTCGACCGCAGCGAGCTGGCGCATCATCACTTCGATGTCACCTCGGACCGCAGGCCCTGTCTGCGCGGCAAAAGAACCTATCGCGGCAGCTTTCTCTATGGTCTGCCGCAACAGTGGAACTGCTACCTCGGCCGGATAATCGGAAGCCTTGAGTTCCTCTTCGACAGCGCCAAGAAGCACATTCACGAAATTGGATGTAAAAACGCCTGCGATATGTAGATGCCTGCGCCGCTCCTCGTCAGAAACATAGACATGAGGTGAGATGGATTCTGCAAGAGTCTTTGCTATCGCGAAATCATCCTCATAGGCAGTTTCGATGAAGAATGGCACCTCCGCCATATTGACATCAAAACCCTTCGTAAAGGTCTGAAAAGGATAAAATATACCCGTGCGGGAACTTATCGGCTCAAGACACGATTTGTCGAGCGTACCCGAAGTATGAAGTGCCAGAACGGTATCAGCCATCCGCCCGATCTGTCCGACGACTTCAGTCATGGCTCTGTCGGCGACCGAAACAATAATAATGTCCGGATTCAGGGCTGCAAGCTCCGAATAGGCGCATGCTCTTGAATTTGTCCGGGCTGCAAGAAGAACGGCATGATCAGGATTGCGGCTCGCTACAGCCTCAAGCGTGCAGGCGGATATATGGGCAAGGGCTTCGGCGAGATGAGAGGCAACATTACCCGAACCGGCAATCGCAACTCTCAATGGTACCGTCAGTCTGTCTGAGCCTGATTCCATGTTCCGATATGTACTTTTTCCCAAAGAAGCTTATCGGGGTTTACGGGCTTACGGGTTTCGTCAGGATACCCGAATGTCATTATGCATTCGACAACCATATCGTCGGGAATACCGAGGATCTCGCGCACGATATTCTCCGACGGCTCGCCGTCGGCGGCATAGCGACCGCGCACCTGCACCCAACAGGAACCTATGCCCAATTGAGCGGCCTGCAAATGCATGAATATGGCAGCCACTGAGGCATCCTCGATATAAGCCTCGCTCTTGGCCGGATCGGCACATACGACTACGGCGAGACGTGCGTTCTTAACCGAAGCGGCATAATTGGGCTTGCATTCCGACAGACGTTCAAGAACAGCAGGATCCTCCACTGCCACAAACTGCCATGAGCGGGCATTTTTGGAAGAGGGAGCAAGAAGACCGGCCTCCAGAATGGTCTTGACCTGAACTGCATCGAGAGGCTGATCGGTATATCGCCGAATGCTATGGCGTGAAAGGAGTAATTCTCTCAGATTTTCCATGTAAAGAAGAAATTGTAGGTAGCAGACGGTTGCCTGTCACCTTTTTACTTTAAAATCATTTACGACAGATCCACGCCGTCGGGAAGCGTTCGAGCAGACCCGCGTTCTCCGCTTTCGTCTTGACCGTAGAGAATGAATCGCCTGACGCCGCGTATACACGGCACCGTCCTTCAGTCTCAAGGATACCAAGAGAAGGCGTATCGGAATGCCCTGCTATAAATTCACGGGCGTCGCCGGCAGTTGCGAAAGATGCAACTATTAGAAAATGGCTGTCGTCAGGGTTACGGCCGACAATATTTCCAGAGTTCTTCTCCGCCGGATCGACAATGCACATTCCGTCGGCGGGAGTATTGAGAATCAGCACAAGCGCCTTGTCGGCGGCAGGTTCTCCAAGCGGTTCGGTCACAGAGCTACGTTCAACTCTTTCAAATCCGAAAGAGGCCATTTGCGGTTCGGGATTGCCTTTCCGGGGCAACTGGGATGCCACAAAAGCGATAAGTGCGAGAAGAGCGATCGCTGCGGCACTGGAGGCTGTCCGCTGAAGCGACTGTACGAAAATATTACGTCGTTTTTCAGTCTCTTCGTCGTATTTCACATCTGTCACCTGCTCAAGTTCGACAAGCTGTTCTATCGGTTGCAGCCATGAAGAAGGAAGAAGACGGGTGCATGCCGCAGAAGCCTCAAAGACGATACCGCCTAATGCCGGGGCGGCGACAAGTCTGCCCATACCGTCCAGTCCAACGGTCTGACCGGCTTCAAGGCGCGCCTTGACATCGGCTATATCGTCGGTTACACGGTCGGCCGCGCTACTGATGTCGCATGCAAGACTGCGGGCTACAGACTTCACAAGAACGTCATCGCTACCACCGTCATGGGCTATGAATACCAGTTCTTCCGACGGCGGCATGAGTATATCTCCATCGAAACGCGCACTGACACGCCGCCGACGGAACACACCCAGCCCCGGTACCGCAAGATCATCGCGGTCGCGCAGCAAATGACTGATATGTCGGATTGTGATATTCATAATTCCATAGCAATTCCTATGCCCGAAAGCATATTACTCTGCAAAGTTAGCACTTTTTCCGCTTTCCGCCTCCATTTTCCTCCTTATTTTTTTACTAATTTTGCGCTGAAAAGAAAAATCTCATGAAATTATTGAAGAGTATATTGGGACTGTTGGGCGGTCTGCTTGTCGGGGTAATCATAGGCGCTTTAGCCGGCGGTCTGATAGTAATGGTGTTTACCGATACTACTTTTGAGGAATATATCGCCAAATATAATACGATAGACTTATGGGAGTATGCGGCGGCGGCACTTGTCGGCGTTGTGAGTCTTGTCGTGTCTGTGACACTACTGGTACCGCTCCATGAGGGCGGTCATCTAATATGCGGACTTGCAAGCGGCTATCGTTTTGTATCGTTCAGGATTTTCAGTCTCACATGGCTTAAAGACAATGGACGTCTTCGGGTCAAACATTACTCCATAGCCGGAACCGGAGGCCAGTGTCTGCTCTCCCCTCCCGACATTCCGTTGTCCAGGATACCGACAGCGCTCTACAATCTCGGAGGCATTATCGCGAATTTTGCGGCTCTGTTAATTGCAGCCTCTCTTTTTCTACTTGATTCAAATGCTTTCTTCAAAGAATTTCTGGCCATATTCTGTCTCATCGATGCCTTTATGCTTGTTCTGAACGGCATCCCGATGCCATTTGGCGGGATAAACAACGACGCGTACAATGTCCGCATGCTGCGCCGCAGTCCGGAAAGCAAACGAGGATTTGTAATCCAGTTACGATCCAATGCGCTCATACAGTCCGGAGTAAGGCCTAAAGATATGCCGGCGGAATGGTTCGCGATACCTGACAGGATCAATTATGCCAATGCCTTGGAAGCCGCCATACCTATAATGGCGGCCTCCAGACTATTAGACCGTAAGCGTTATGAGGAGGCTTATGAGGCTTTTGAAGACTTATACTCGAAACGGACCGAAATAATGGGCCTGTACGTAAAGGAAATTCAATGCGAACTTATCTACACGGCTCTGTTTACCGGAAGAAAAGACAGAGCCAGATCTTTACTCAATAAAGAAATCTCGGAGTATATAAAGTCCTCCAGAAAAAATATGTCGTCGAAAGAACGGATACTCTGCGCCATAGATTTATATCTGAACGACGATTATGACTCAGCATATGGCATCTACACTAAACTCATCGAAAACAGAGACCGCTATCTGCTCCAGGGTGAGGTCAGCAGTGACATTGCACTTATGTCAGAGATCTTTCGCAGGCCTTGACATAAACGAGCCCGGTTTTATTTTACCTTCAAAAGCACCACGTTCTTTCAGAATTTTCACAAAATCCTCAGCATCTTTTGGTCTTGGAGCATCACCGAAAGAAGTGTGCGTTTTCCTATCGGACGTTCCTATCATCCAGTCCACGAAAACCGATTTTTCAAGAATATATGGTTTGAAATAGCCATCGACCGGTATAAAAGCCTCATAGAGCGGAAGCGGAGCTTCGGCAGGCTCCGGAAATTTCCATACATATATCTTCTTGCCGTCCAGTTCTACAATCTTCACCGAAAAATCGCTGTCCTGATAAGGACTACGCAGACCTCTGTTATAAGGCACGATGGTATTGAAAAAATTAGGGTCGGCAAGCGCAGACTCGTTATCGCTGCCGACTTCTGTGGCCGCCGCCCATACAGGCAACCACTGGAAACAGAACTGGTATTTAGTCATTTCCTGTACAGGACGGCTGATACGTTCGGCAAGAGCCAATGCTTCAGACTTAAGGGATGCCTCGGCATGAGGACTGTTCTCTATCATTTTACAATAATCCAGGGCTTTATCAGTATCACCAGTCTGCGCCGATATCAATGCCATATTAAATCTGATAATATCCTCTTCGGGATTACTCGCCAATGCCTGTTTAAGATAACTCATAGCCTCAGCATAATTTTCTCTGGCATAGCTCACTGCGCTCAAAAGTGTGAGCATCTCCTTGTCGCCGGGAAATATCTCCAGAAACAAACGGCCAAGGCGTTCAACGTCATTCCGCGCGTTTTCATCGTCATCAACACCATACAATTCTGATATGCAATAATTTGAAACTTCGCGAATGTGCGGTAAAACAGAATCGGCCGGCAGACTGTCGACTTCGCAGTTCCAACCGGCAGAATTCTCCTTTGTCCGGCTAAGCATTCCGTCTACAGCATCCGCAAGAGCGCTCCAGCGCCCGGCCGTCATAGCACCTTCTGCTTTATCGGTTCTGAGCGACAATATGTCGGGATATCTTTCTATGCCTTTATCGATGTTTTCAAATGCGACATCAAATAAGGAATCACTTTTATCCGGCCCCGCATCAATACCCTTTGACAAATAATATACAAACCTGGCTTTATACAGCCTCGGATCATCAGGTGCTTCCTGTTCCCATAATTTAAGAATGCTGTCGGCCTGTTCCATTTTTTCATCGACGATCCATGCCTTGAATGACGACTCGTAATCGGAACCAAACGCCATCGAAGCACAGGCAAACAGTAAAAAGAGGAGCTTTTTCATAGAATCAGATTTAGAGGTCGTTGTCAATAACCACAAATATACGAATAAATGGAACCATACAAAATTTAAAGCTGAAAAAATTTGATGTTTGAGGTTTAATGAGTATTTTTGGGCACCTTAAATCGCGAATGCCCGATGATACACCTGAGGCTACCGTTCTCACATCCACGAAGACTGCCCTTCTATCTTGCCATGGAAGAGTGGGCTGCCCGTAGTCTGCCGCCTAACGAATATTTTTTTTCATGGCGTGTAAAACCGACAGTAATCTGCGGGCGCAATCAGGAAATGGATAAGGAGGTGGATATGGAATACTGCCGCCTGAACGGTATCGACGTTGTACGACGCCGTAGCGGAGGCGGATGTGTATTCGCCGATATGAACAATTTCATGTTTTCCTATATAAGCCCCGGCGACGAGATCACAGCGACTTTCGCGCACTATACCACCATGATTGCGGAAACCCTCTGTCACCTCGGTATTGCCGCCCGCGCCACCGGACGTAACGATATCATGATAGACGGTCGTAAAGTCTCCGGAAATGCCTTCTATCATCTGCCCGGTCGCAGTATCGCACACGGAACAATGCTTTATGATTTCGACCCGTCGGTGATGAGCAGGGCTATAACGCCATCGAGAGCCAAACTCGAATCGAAATCGGTAAAGTCGGTTCAGTCGCGTGTAACCTGCCTCAAGGAAGCTGGAATCACACTTGGTCCCGACGATTTCGAACGATATATGATATCGTCTCTATGCGATGGCGAAATATTGCTATGCGCCGAAGACATAGCGGCAGTAGAATCAATTGAACAAAACTACTACGATCCGGCGTTCCTTTACAGAAAAGGAGAAAACGAGACACAGAGACCATGCAGCGGAAAAATACGACGTATCCACAGGCATATCGACGGTGTAGGAGAAATTGAGATAAGCATAAGCACCGATGCTGACGGCCGGATTGACGGCATGGAAGCCTCAGGTGATTTCTTCCTGCTCGACGATCCCGACAGGATCATATTCAGCCGACTGAAAGGTATTGTGCCGGATACAGGCGCCATAGCCGAGGCTCTGGCAGATACCGAACCTGAAAAAGCCATCGCCGGTCTCGACCGCACGACACTGCTACATATATTGACAGAAAACAACTCTGATTATGGAATCTGAAATGAAAAAAACATGCCTCTTCGAGCGCCACAAAGCACTCAATGCAAAAACAGCGCCATTCGCGGGCTATGAAATGCCGATCGAATACGATGGTATCGACACCGAGCATAATGCCGTCCGCACCTGCTCGGGACTCTTCGATGTATCGCACATGGGCGAGATATACATAGCCGGACACGATGCCGTGAAATTCGTGGACCATATATTCACCAACTATGCCGCTCCGATGAAAAAAGGACAGGTTCTGTATGGCATGATGACATACGAGACCGGCGGTACCGTCGACGATCTGCTTGTATACCGTCTCGGCGACGAGAGCTTTCTTCTTGTCGTAAATGCCTCGAACCTTGAAAAAGACATCGACTGGGTACGCGACTGCGCCAGGGGCTACAATGTCGAAATACGCGATTATTCCGCAGAATGCGGCCAGCTCGCGCTCCAGGGGCCCGACAGCGAGGCCATAATGAAAACCGTTCTCGGAATCGACGCATCCGCCTTGACGTTCTATACCTTCAGCGTCTTCGACGGCAACGTGCTTGTCAGCCGTACAGGCTATACCGGCGAAGACGGTTTCGAAATCTATGCCGATCCGCGACGGATAGTTGAAATGTGGAATTCACTCATAGCCTATGGCATACAGCCTTGCGGTCTCGGCTGCCGCGACACTCTCCGCTTCGAAGCCGGGCTGCCGCTTTATGGCGATGAACTGGCCGAGGACATCACACCCATTGAAGCAGGTCTCGGCATGTTCGTGAAACTCGACAAACCCGATGGCTTCATAGGCAGCGATGTGCTCGCCCGCCAGAAAGTGGAAGGCCCGAAGCGCAAGCTTATAGGTCTTGAGATCGACTCCCCGGCCACAGCGCGCCACGGTTTCGAGGTACTTGATCTCGACGGAGCCGTAGTCGGCCATATCACTACAGGCTACAACTCTCTCACCCTCGGCAAAAACATAGCCATGGCGATTGTCGACGCCCGATATGCGCCGCTCGATACCAAACTTCAGGTTCGCATACGCCGCAAACTCGCTCCCGCAACCGTAATCAGAAAAAGATTCTATGTCCCCCAATATAAAAAATAAGAATACCATGGAAAAAATCTATTATCTCCCCACACACGAATATATCAAAGTCGACGGCGAAACCGGCTACATAGGCATTTCCGAATATGCCGCAAAACAGCTCGGCACCGTGACATATGTCGATGCTCCCGAAGACGGTGATGAATTCGAGGCCGGAGAAGAATTCGGCGCCATCGAAAGCCGCAAAGCCGCTTCCGATCTTTTCGCACCCGTAAGCTGTGAGGTTACAGAAGTGAACTTCGCTCTCGAGGGCGATCCCAAACTCATAAACAAGAATCCCCTCGAAGCCTGGATCATCAAGGTCATAATCAAGGATCCGACAGAACTTGAAGACCTGATGGATCAGAAAGCCTACGACGAATTCTGTCTCACCGAAAAGCACTGATCATGGCACAACACCGCTATTTTCCCCACACCGAAGACGATATAGGACGTATGCTCGTCCGCTGCGGAGTGGAGAATATCGACGCCCTCTATGCCGATGTCGATCCGTCGCTGAGACTGAAAAAAACTTATGACCTTCCCGCGGCCATGAGTGAGCCTGAACTGGAACGTTATTTCAGTTCCCTCGCATCGCAGAATACCCCACTGACCTGTTTTGCCGGCGCCGGCTTTTATCATCACTATACGCCTGCAGTCATTCCGGCACTGATGAGCCGCTCTGAGTTTCTGACAGCCTACACACCATATCAGCCCGAGATATCGCAAGGCACCCTGCAATACATCTTCGAATACCAGAGCCTGATGGCCGATCTTACCGGACTCGACGTCAGCAACGCCTCCATGTATGACGGCGCAACAGCAGCGGCCGAGGCCATGGTGATGGCGGTGAACTCCACGCGCAAAAAACGTCGCGTGCTTGTCAGCGCAACCGTCGCGCCGGCAGTACAGCAGGTTCTCTCCACATATGCCGAAGGCGCCGGCATAATAATCGAGATCATACCTGAAGACGAAGGCGTGACCGACCGCACGGCATTCGAGCAAATGCTCGGAGCAGGCGATGTGGCAGGTGTCATGGTGGCGCAACCCAACTATTACGGCATCATAGAGGATATTGAAGGATGGGCCGAAAAATGCCACGAAAAGAAAGCGCTTCTGATAATGGACTGCCACGCATCAACGCTTGGAGTATTGCGTTCGCCGGGAGAATGGGGAGCGGACATCGCATGCGGCGAAGCCCAGTCGCTCGGTATGCCTCTCAACTATGGAGGCCCGTACCTCGGATATCTTTGCTGCCGTGAAAACCTAATGCGCAAACTTCCCGGACGTATCGTAGGCGCCACCCTCGACAAAGACGGCAAACGCTCCTTCGTCCTTACATTGCAGGCACGCGAGCAACATATACGACGCCAGAAAGCTACTTCCAACATCTGCTCCAACCAGGGCATAATGACTCTTCATGCAGCCATGTACCTGTCTCTTATGGGTGCGGAAGGTCTTGAGAGAGTGAACCGTCTCAGCGCCGACGCGGCCCATGCGCTTGCCGCTCGCCTCGAAAGCACCGGACTGATGAAACTCAAATATCCGGGCAAGCCGTATCTCAACGAATTTGCCATGGAAATCACAGATCCTGAGCTGACAGCAGACCGCATAATCGGCGCATGCGCTGAAAAAGGCATCCTCGCCGGCGTGAAAATCACCGACAGTTCTATTCTGATAGCAGCTACAGAAATGTGCTCTCCCGACGATATTGCCCGATATGTATTAGTAATCCAGAATCTGAAGTCATGAACAAGAATCTCTATTCACCCCTCGTTTTCGAGCTATCGCACAAGGGTCGGCATGGCTACAGTCTGCCGGAATACAACTATGGAATAAGTGCCGCCCTGCCTGAAAATCTCGTCAGAAAGACAGCACCCGGACTTCCCGAAATCGACGAGCCTGCGCTTGTGCGCCACTATACCAACAGCAGCAACAACAACTTCGGAGTCGACACAGGCTTCTATCCGCTCGGGTCATGTACCATGAAATACAATCCCAAAGTGAACGAAGCCATGACCGCGACAGCCGGAGTCGCTTCCCTCCACCCCATGCAGCCGTCGTCGACCGTCCAAGGAGCGCTCCGCATATACCGTACGCTCGAAAAATATCTGAGCGAGATAGGCGGTATGGCCGAATTTACGCTAAATCCTTTTGCTGGAGCACACGGCGAATATACCGGCCTGATGGTGATACGCCGCTACCATCTCTCTCGGGCCGACGAAGCCCGTCGCAAGATCATCGTCCCCGATTCGGCTCACGGTACTAACCCGGCGAGTGCCGCAATGGCCGGATTCGAGATTGTGGAAGTCAAAAGTCTTGCCGATGGAACAGTAGACATCGAAGACCTACGCGGCAAACTCGGCCCTGACATCGCCGCCATGATGATGACGAATCCCAACACGGTCGGCATGTTCGAAAAAGGAATCCCGGAGATAGCCGAGATGGTGCATGAGTCCGGTGCCCTACTCTATTACGACGGAGCCAACCTCAATCCCATGCTCGGCATTGCGCGCCCGGGCGACATGGGCTTCGACGTTATGCACATCAATCTGCACAAAACGTTTTCGACACCCCACGGCGGCGGCGGCCCCGGAGCCGGACCCGTAGGCGTACGTGCCGGACTGGAGGATTTTCTTCCCAATCCGCGGGTGATTGAGAAAACGGACGGCACACTCACCGTTACATGCGGCGACGAGGCGTTCGGCCGTGTCAGCTCATGGCTCGGCAATTTCACGGTATATATCAAGGCATTGAGCTATATACTGACTCTTGGTGCCGAAAACCTGATGAAAGTCGGACCCCTGGCGACACTCAACGCCAACTATATCATGAACTCGCTCAAAGACCTCTACGAGTTGCCGATTCCGGGACCTTGCAAACATGAATTCGTATTCGACGGCCTCCGCGACAAATCTCAAGGTGTAACCACAATGCACATAGCCAAGTCTTTGCTCGATTATGGCTTTCACGCTCCGACCATCTATTTCCCGCTTCTCTTTCATGAGTCGCTCATGATAGAGCCTACCGAGACAGAATCGGCTGATACACTCGACTCTTTCATAGACATAATGCGCAGAATAGCCCAAGAGGCCGCCTCCGATCCTGAAAAGATAAAAGGAGCGCCATATACGACTCCTATATCGCACCCGGATGAAGACGAAGCCGCATTAAACCCGATCCTCACCTACAGCCAGCTATGCAGGAAACAGACCTTATAATTATCGGGGGCGGTCCCGGCGGCTACGAAACAGCCGCCGAGGCCGCTTCGGCCGGCCTGAAAGTGGTACTCTTCGAGCGCGACAAGCTTGGCGGCACATGCCTCAACCGCGGTTGCATACCGACGAAGTGTCTGTGTGCCACGGCAAAACGGTTGAACGACATCAGAAAGGCCGCTGACCTCGGAGTGTCGGCGGCAGATCCGGTGTTGGATTTCGACTCCGTACGTAAAAGACTCGGCGAAGTCACCGATACTCTGCGCGATGGCATAGAGACCGTTCTTGACGGTGTGGAGATCGTAAGAGAGGAAGCCTCGCTGAGCGGCCCCGACTCGGTAACTGCCGGCGGCAAAACATATACGGCGCCTCGCATAATCATTGCCACAGGTTCCGCTCCGGCCCGACTGAATGCAGACAGTGCCGGAAGCGCGTTGACCAGCGACGATGTTCTTGCCCTTGACCACGTTCCCGAAAGCATGCTGATCATTGGCGGTGGAGTCATAGGGCTGGAATTCGCCTCGGTCTTCAATAGCTTCGGCAGTAAAGTGACAGTACTGGAATACTGCAAAGAAATCCTTCCTGGTTTCGACCGGGATATTGCCAAGCGGCTGCGCAGCTATCTCTCGCGTCGGGGAATCGAATTTGCCACCGGCGCCGAAGTGACGGCTGTCAAAGGTTCGTGCGTGCGCTACGTGCAAAAAGGTAAAGAGAAAAGTGCCGAAGCGGCTTGTGTAGTCACTGCCGTCGGACGAAAAGCGGTCGTGCCAGACGGCCTTGAAAAAGCCGGTATAGAGACCGACAGACGCGGATTCATAAAAACCGATGCGGACTTTCGCACCACGGTTCCGGGAATATATGCTATCGGCGACGTGAACGGACGCTGCATGCTCGCGCATGCGGCCGCCGCTCAAGGCCGTGCCGTTCTGGGAACAGAAGTCAGCCTCGATATTATGCCGGGGGTGGTATTCACCGATCCTGAATGTGCAATGGCGGGCCTGACATCCGAACAGGCCGACGAGCTCGACAGGGAATATATGACCGTAAAACTGCCATACGGTTCAAACGGCAAAGCCCTCGCTTCAGGTGAGAGCGATGGATTCGTAAAACTTCTTGTAGACAAAGAATCCGGCAGAATCATCGGCTGTCATTGTATAGGCGCGCATGCAGCCGACATAATAGCCGAAGCCGCCACCGCAATGCAGACCGGCATTACAGCCCGGCGTCTGGCCTTCGGCTGTATACACGCTCACCCGACAATCAGCGAACTTCTTTCGTCGGCCGCCGCTATAGCCCGTTGAGACCCAAAGCCGCAAAAAATCGTTTTCTGACCGACTCGGCGACGGGTATAAGCTGCTGCCCCATGATAATACAGTTCCGCTCGACGATACGGACTCTGTCCATATTCACTATGAACGAGCGGTGAACACGCATGAAACCGGCCTCGGGGAGCATTTCCTCGAGGCTTTTCATACTCATGAGCGTGAGGACAGGTTTTTCGCCATCAGAGGTCACGATTTTCACATAGTCTTTCAGGCCCTCTATATAGTCTATGTTCTCAACCGGTATACGGATCAGACGGTATTCACTCTTGACTGTTATGAACCCGCAGGAATGATCGGCAGCCGTCTCCTTGGGAGTATAAAATGTCAGAGCACGCGATGCGGCACGCATGAATTCATCGTAACTAACCGGCTTTAGAAGATAATCGAGTGCGTTGACGGCGAACCCGTCGACGGCATGATCCGAATAGGCGGTCGTAAAGACAATCCTCGGGCCGCTCTGCAACTGGCGCGCAAGCTCCATGCCCGAAAAAACGGGCATATGGATGTCCAGAAATATAAGATCGACGGGATTGTCGTTGAGAAATGCAAGAGCCTCCGCTCCCGACTGCGCCGTACCCGACAGATTAAGAAACGGCGTACGCTCGACATACGATGCCATCAGCCGCACCGCCAAAGGCTCGTCATCGACTACAAGACAATTCAGTTTCCGGCTCATAAGGGTAAAGAAAGACTTGTTTTGAATATGTTGTTGTCGACCGACGTCCGGAACGAGGCCTTCGAACCATAAATGAGCGAAAGCCGGCGGCGCAGATTGGCAAGACCGATACCCGATGCCTTCGAATCAACTTTATCCCGCAAGGTGGAGAAAGAGTTTTCCGTACAGCAGCAGAATTTACCGTCTGTCACTTTCAGGCTTACATATATCGGGAGCCCGGGATCCGAAGTCGAGCCATATTTGAATGCGTTTTCAATAAGAGTGACAAGCAGTAACGGCGGCACACAGTCGTTTTCATGTCCGGCGATATCGATCTCGACCTCTATCGGCCTACCGGCCAACCGAAGACGCATTAGCTCTATATAATCCTCGATAAACCCGATTTCCTCGCTCAGCTTCACCATCACCTCGCTTTCATAAAGCATATAGCGCAGAAGCCCCGAAAGCCGATGCACAGCACTTTTGGCAAGCTCAGGATCGAGGTCGACAAGAGCATATATGGTATTGAGGGTGTTGAAGAGAAAATGCGGATTGAGCTGATTTTTAAGACTGTCGAGTTCCGTGCTGCGCTGTGCGGCAACAAGTTCCTGTTTCTGCTGCTCCATGTCTTTCCATTTCATGGAAAGTCGCAGAGCGACGGCCAGACCGATCGTAAGAATGATCATCACCGCATCGCGCATTAAGAACGACGTCCATTTGAGCAGATGACGTATCGACGGCTCGTCGTGATGCATGAACCGTCTCGTCGGAAACCACATGCTCGATGCCAGATAATCTATCAGCAGACCGATGAAAATCAGAACGATATTCCAGAATACAAAACGAAGGATCCGACGTTTTCCATAACCGCTGAGAGTACGGTCGACAATGACGAAATAGTTTATATAGAATACAGCTATGAATATCAGGGTCTTGACGTAAAAACCGGGATAAAAGTCGAACGCCGGTCGAGCCGGCCGCGATATGGTCCACACCAGATCGGGCAGAATAAATATGATGACTATAAATATGAAATGGGCAAGGAATGTAGCCAGACGGCTACGGCCGTTGTCCTGTCGGTCTGAAAGTTTCATACACAAAAGTATAAAAGTATTCGTCAATCCGCAATAATTTATCGACCAATCGCCTTCTTTTCCCCGCAAGACATCGAAATCGCTCTATAAGAAGTTTTACGTTATTAGCACCACCGATGCGATTTTTTGCATACACTGCCATAAACCATGCCGGAAGAGGTTTGTTTTATAAATAAACGTGATATTATGCGCTCTAAAATTCTCATCCTGTGTATCCTGTCCGCCGTATGCTTTATTACGGCGAAGTCCCAGATAAAACCTGACTTCGGAGCAAGACTTTCGATGGAAGTCACAGTGCCCGGAGGCGGATCGTCATATTACAAGACCGGCGCCGGCTTTTCTGTCGGCGGAGTAATGAAGCTGGCACTCCCCCGTAACTTTTATTTCGAGCCGGGACTACTCTTCTATTATACGGCAATGAGTTCCAACGATCTCATACCCTTTGACGATTATTATTATCAGGGAGCAGTAAAGGAATACGGACTCCGGCTACCGCTCAACGTCGGTTATACATTCGACTCGGGCAAAATATGGACCATAGATGTCTATACGGGTCCTTGGATCAATTTCAATATCAGCGCCACACAGGCCCTCGATCCTAATTTCTCGAATCCCGAACCTGTGCCGGACAAGACCATTAACATGATGAAACACGGGTGGAAACGTGTCGATGCAATGTGGGGATTCGGTCTCAGCTTCACATTCGCCGAAAATTACCATATCGGCTTGAGCGGTGGAATCGGCTTCACACCTCTCGCCAAATTCGGCAACCGCGACAAAAAAGTACGCATACACCGCAATATCGTGGCAATCAGCCTCGGATACAATTTCTGATCTACGACGGTCAGATGGAGAGGCCTGTGCGTTCGTAAAGGCCGAAAAGAAGATTCATGATATGCACCGCGTTACCTGTCACGCCCCTTGTCAGAGAATCGATCGAGGCATATACCGTCAAGGTATCCTCATGGCGCGCGAGTCTGATAAGGCATTTGTTGCTGCCGCGCAAATCTTCCTCTACGGGGCCTTCTCCCGGCACGACATACGTGAAATTGTGGTCTTCGTAGGTTTCTCCGTATATCCTCTCGATCTCGTCCAGGGCTATGGCTATCTTCAACACTGCTTTAAGATCAATACGCCCGTATGTCGTTTCCGCTCCGCAAGTGCATGTCAGTCTATGAGTGAACGACGGTTGCACATGCATAAGAAAGCGACGTGCCTCTTCAGCAGCGGTTGTCAGATTCCCGCTTACACCACCCATCGATACATCGATATCCGAATCAAGCAGTCCGTATTTCGCGAGGGGGAAAAGCGCCAGCTCCATCAGCAACGCCTCAGAAGTAGGATTGAAAGCCGCCCGGGCACCACGTACAAGCGCTTTACGGCTGTACTCGGGAAAACCGTATACCATATCACCGCTTTCTCCTATGAGTCCCGATGTATTGCCAAGCACAATAAGCCTGAAATCATCGTCATCGGTATATCTGGCTTTTATCTCGTCGGTGAGATTTTCCTCGTCGATCACAAACAGCACGTCAAGGCCGTCGAGTTTCAGCGTCCTTTCAAGAGTCAGCCCGGTCTCGCCTGAATAAACAGGATGCAACTCAGCCAGAGGCATCGCATTACCGGCCGGAGAGGCTACAGCACGCAGATCGACATCGGGATGACGGAGCAAAAGACGTAGCAGCTGTTTACGTACCGGGCTATTGACCTCCGCCGGGCCATATATACCAACTTTTATCATAGTATTACGATTTTATCCGAGGAAAGAGATCGGCCATTATTATGTCGCTCGCGCCTATATTTGATTCTATATAGTGTCCGGCTGCTTTACCGGCCCTCTTGCGCGATGCCTCGTCAAGCAAAGACTCCATAGTGGCCCGGAAGGCGCCGGTAGAATCAATGCAGAACGCGCCTCCGCAGCCGATGAGGTCGGAGGCTTCCTTGAATTTGGAATGTTTCGGGCCGAAAACCACAGGTATGCCATAGGTTGCGGCCTCGTTTATATTATGTATGCTCACGCCGAAACCTCCACCGACATAGGCCACATCGGCATAGGCATATAGGCTGCTGAGCAGACCGAAACAATCGATTATCAGATATTTCAGTTTGCCTGCGGCTTTGGCAGCTTCTTCAGGCGACGACTGATATAACGTTTTGAAATCGGAGAAAAGCATCGTCGAGCCGCTTCCGAGCCGACGACGCATTTCGGCAAGCCGGTTTTTATCGAATTCATGAGGCGCTATGATCGCCCTGACATCAGCATGTTCCTTCAGCCACGGCACATACACTTTCTCATCGGCTTCCCAACTGCTGCCGAAGACCATTGTAAACGATTTTTTCCCTCCGGCCGACAGAAAGCACTCTATTTCCGGGATAGCTTTCCGATTCTCACGTATGGCTGTCACCCGGTCAAAGCGGGTATCTCCCGCCACAGTCACCCTGTCGATGCCTATGCCGGCTAAAAGACGCAGCGAACGCTCGTCCTGAACATAAAGATGCTCGAAATTCTCAAGCATCTTACGGAACATCGTGCCCCATGGCTTGAAAAAGCGCTGCGACGGGCGGAAAATAGCCGAAATGATATACGTCGGGATTCCTCGCTTCTTAAGTTTCTCAAGATAGTTTCCCCAGAATTCATATTTCACGAATATAGCCATCCGGGGTCGGGCTGCATCAAGAAAAGCATCGACATTTCCGGGTATGTCGAACGGCAGATATACCACCGCGACCCGCGGATTGTAATCGCAGCGCACTTCATAGCCCGAAGGAGAGAAAAAACTCAGAAGTATACGTTTTGCCGGATCATGAGTCAGAAGTGAATCTATGATAGGCCGTGCCTGCTCGAACTCACCCAAAGAAGCCGCATGAAACCACACGTCGAAGCCGTCGGGAGCCATATGTTCGCGGAATGCGCGCAGGCGTCCTATAGTCTCTTTCTGTCCCGAAAGCATATGGCGCACCTTGGGAGAGCCGAGCGATACGAGTCGCGCGGCTCCTCCGTAGACAGCTATGCCTGCAGTATAAAGCGGATTCATTCAGCCGGAACGATTCGTTCTACAGCCGATCTGATACGCGCTATTGTCTCCTTCCGACCGATAAGATCGGTTATGTCGAACATATGCGGACCCTTGCATTCGCCTACCACGGCAAGACGGAAAGCATTCATCACATTGCCCATGTGATAGCCGTTGCTTTCAATCCATGCCATTACCTCAGGCTCAAGAGACGCGCTTCCGAAATCGGCCGTATTCTCCAGAATATCGACAAGCTGAAGCATGATTGCGGGCATTTCGGCACTCCAGCGTTTCTTCACCGCCTTGGGGTCATATTCTGTCGGGGCTACGAAGAAGAAGCGGGCGTTATCCCATAAGTCTCCGACAAAGTTTATGCGGCTCTTCACCAGACCGACAACGGCAGCGATATACTCGTCGGAAAAATCGGCCGGATTGACGCCATGAGCCTCAAGCACGGGCTTGAACAGCGCGGCAAGTGCGGCATTGTCCATTGCCTGGAGATATGTGTGGTTAAACCACTTGGCCTTGTCGAAAGCAAACTTGGCACCCGAACGCGAACAATGGGCGAAAGAGAATTTCGATATAAGTTCGTCCACACCCATCACTTCGGTATCGTCACCGGGATTCCAGCCCAGTAGAGCGAGGAAATTGACTACAGCCTCAGGCAGATAGCCGCTTTCGCGATAGCCGCGCGATGTTTCGCCGCTCTTGGGATCGTGCCATTCAAGAGGGAAGACGGGAAAACCGAGGCGGTCGCCGTCGCGCTTGCTGAGCTTGCCTTTGCCGTCGGGTTTGAGTAGAAGGGGCAGATGTACAAATTCAGGAGCAGTATCAGCCCATCCGAAAGCTTCATAGAGAAGCACATGGAGAGGGGCCGACGGCAGCCATTCCTCGCCGCGGATCACATGCGACACCTTCATCAGATGATCGTCGACAATATTGGCAAGGTGATATGTAGGAAGATCGTCAGCGCTCTTGTAGAGCACTTTATCATCGAGAATATCACTCTTGATTGTCACCTGACCGCGCAGAAGATCGTTGACGACAACATCGCGTCCGGGCTCGATCTTGAAGCGTACCACATACTGTGCGCCGCTGTCGAGAAGACTCTGCACCTCGGCGGGATCCATGGCGAGAGAATTGCGGAGAGAGCCGCGTGTCGAGGCATCATACTGGAAATTGGGTATTTCAGCACGCTTGGCCTCCAGTTCGGCAGGGGTATCGAACGCTATATAGGCCCGTCCGTTGTCAAGAAGCATTTTTACATGCTCGCGATAGATATCGCGGCGTTCGCTCTGTTTATAGGGGCCGTAGGGGCCGCCTTCGCGCACACCTTCGTCAATACCTATGCCGAGCCATGCCAAAGCCTCGTTTATATAATCTTCGGCTCCCGGTACGAAACGCTGGGAGTCGGTATCCTCAATTCGCAGAATCATCTTGCCGCCGTTCTGACGGGCAAAAAGATAGTTGTAAAGAGCGGTGCGTACACCACCGATATGAAGTGGGCCTGTTGGCGACGGAGCGAAGCGCACACGCACTTCCCGATTTTCAGTCGACATTGCTTATTAATGAGTCGTGGTTCGTTATGATATATAAATGTTCCGCAAAATTACGAAATTTCCATGGTACTGCAAATTATATTTTTCACGATGTAATTTTTGGAACTTCATGCACGTCTTATACATAAAAAACAATATGAATATACATCATATACTCTTTGCTTCAACATTAGCGGCTCTGTGCATGACTTCATGCTTATCGGCGGGGAACTCTGCGAAGGAAACCGACAGCGGCGAAGGCTATAAGACCTTTGAAACAGGTGAGTTCAAAGAACTTATAGCCTCCGATGTCGAAGTATACGTAGCGATAGGCGAACCTACGGGAGAGTTACGTCTCGAAGCCGCCCCCTCTGTCATCAATGACATTGAGGTTGAAAACCGGCAAGGCAGTCTGTCCATCAACGATCGCAATGATAAATCCGGCAAGGAAGGCACAGACAAGGCAAAAGCCTATATCACAGTCGGACCCTCCCAACTGCATACAATTATAGCATCTGCCGGTGCCGAAATAATACTTCAGCAACCGACAGATGCCGAGATTTTCGAGACCGACGCTACGGTAAGCATCTCGCCCGGATCGTTCTAACTTGCTCTGGCCGACAGATATTCTTTCATATGGACGTCTGTATCGGTCACATAGCGTCTGAGCACATTGCCGTAATGCGTCAGGTCATCTATCGCAGCCTGGGCAACACCGCTTTCTGCGGCAGCCTTGACAACGGCCGGTGGTACGGTCGTAAGAAGCCGGCGGTCGAAAGGCTTCGGCAGAATATAGTCGGCTCCGAACTTCAGACTATGGACTCCGTAAAGCTCACGTAAGGAAGCCGGCACCGGTTCGCGGGCAAGAGCGGCTATGGCATGTGCCGCCGCCAGTTTCATAGGTTCATTGATTTCCGAAGCGCGACAGTCGAGCGCACCGCGGAATATATACGGGAACCCAAGCACATTGTTTATCTGATTGGGATAATCGCTGCGGCCCGTTGCATATACCAGATCAGTCCTTACCGCAAGAGCCGTGTCGCGGGCTATCTCGGGCCTGGGATTGGCAAGGGCAAATACGATCGGCTTTTCCGCCATTGTGGCAAGCATTTCGGGAGTAAGCACGTCTGCGACCGACAACCCGAGGAAGACATCGGCACCTCGTACAGCGTCGGCAAGCGTGATACGCCCGTCAGGCTCGATAGCGAACTCCGCTTTCGACTCATTGACGCCTGTCCTGCCCTTATATATCACACCCTTGCTGTCGCACATCACTATTTTTTCCCGATCCACGCCAAGTGCTATCATGAGACGGGTACATGCTGTCGCGGCAGCTCCGGCACCGTTCACAACGAGCCGGATATCACGGATTTCTTTCTGCTGCACAATCAGAGCATTGATGAGAGCGGCTCCGGCAATGACGGCTGTGCCGTGCTGGTCATCGTGCATCACGGGAATATCGCATTGTTCTCTGAGCGAGTTTTCAATTTCAAAACACTCGGGCGCCTTGATATCCTCGAGATTGATACCCCCGAAGCCGGGTGTCAGCGACCGCACGATCTCGACAAATTTCTGTGGATCAGTTTCGTCCACCTCGATATCGAACGCGTTAAGACCGGCGAATATCTTGAAGAGCAAAGCCTTTCCTTCCATCACAGGCTTGGATGCGGCAGCTCCGATATTACCGAGTCCCAGCACTGCCGTACCGTTTGAAATAACCGCGACGGTATTGCCGCGATCGGTATATTTATAGATATTATCTGTATTATGGGCTATTTCAAGACATGGGAACGCGACTCCCGGCGAATATGCCAGCGAGAGGTCTTCCGGAGTCGAAAAAGGTTTAGTAGGCACTATCTCTATTTTACCCGGACGCGGATACCGGTGATAGGCAAGCGCCCGCGCCTTGTCTGAACTCAATACTTTCTTCATGATTGTCTAAAACCTGTTTTTTGAATAAAAACACAATTTACACCGACAATGTTCTGAGAAAAAAATTTGGTGAATCCAAAGAAATGCACTAATTTTGCAGAACGAAATCCGCGCATGTGGCGTAATTGGTAGCCGCGTTAGACTTAGGATCTAATGTCTTAGGACGTGGGGGTTCGAGTCCCTTCATGCGCACGCAATAAATCAGCCGACTCACATTTTATGTGCCAGTCGGCTGATTTTTTTACTATATTTGTCACTCGTTATTGAGTGTGATACCATATCTTTCCGAATATATTAAGACGGCATTCACACATACCTGAAAACTGCCGTAAACCGAATTCAAAATTTATCGAAATGTATTTATTAGGATACGATATAGGAAGTTCTTCCGTGAAAACGGCTCTGGTAGAAGCCGAAAGCGGCCGTTGTGTGGCCTCCGATTTCTTTCCCAAATCGGAAGCTCCCATAAAGGCGCTCCGGCCCGGATGGGCTGAACAACAGCCCGATGCATGGTGGTCATACCTTAAGGACGCAACAGCTTCTGTCCTTGCCGAATCAGGAGTTGATCCGGCCGATATCAAAGCCATCGGTATCAGCTATCAGATGCACGGACTTGTGGCCCTCGATAAAAATATGATTCCCCTGCGCGATGCCATCATCTGGTGCGACAGCCGCGGTGTTCCCTACGGACGGAAAGCGTTCGAGGATTTAGGATCCGAAAAATGTCTCGGCAGTCTGCTCAACACGCCGGGAAATTTCACGGCCGCAAAACTCGCATGGGTCAAGGAAAATGAACCCGATGTATTCGCCCGCATATACAAGATAATGCTTCCGGGCGACTATATTGCATTCCGTCTCACCGGCGAAATATCCACAAATCCCGAAGGACTCTCTGAATATATGCTCTGGGACTTCAGAAACAATGCTCCGGCACGTTTTCTGATGGACTATTACGGTTTCGACGAGAGCATTCTGCCCCGTGTCGGCTCCACATTTTCAAATCAGGGCGCTCTTACCCCTGCGGCAGCCGCCGAACTTGGCCTCGCCGCCGGAACGCCTGTTACATACCGCGCCGGCGACCAGCCCAACAATGCCTTGTCGCTGAATGTATTCGAGCCGGGCGAAGTCGCTTCTACAGCAGGTACATCGGGGGTTGTCTACGGTATCAACGGCACCGTTGACTACGACCCGCTGTCGCGTGTCAACAATTTCGCGCACGTGAACCATACTGCCGCGGCTCCGCGTATCGGTGTCATGACCTGTATCAGCGGCACAGGCATCCTCAATACATGGATCAAGCGCAATGTGGCCCCGGGAAATATATCATATGCCGACATGAACGATCTGGCCGCACAGATAGCCCCCGGCAGCGAAGGAATCTCGATACTGCCGTTCGGCAACGGTGCCGAGCGCGTGCTCGAAAACCGCGAGCCTGGTTGCACATTCCTCGGAATCAACTTCAATATCCACGATCGTCGCCATCTGATCCGTGCGGCTCAGGAAGGCATAGTATTCGCATTCATGTATGGAATGGAGGTAATGCAGGGCATGGGTATGAAAATAGACCGCATCCATGCCGGACACGCCAATATGTTCCTCAGCCCTGTATTCCGAGAAACCCTCGCCTCGGTTTCCGGTGCCGTAATCGATTTATACGATACCGACGGTGCTGTCGGAGCCGCAAAAGGTGCCGGCATAGGCGCAGGAATATATGCATCTCCTAAAGAAGCTTTCGCCACTTTGACAAAAATAGGCGAGACAGAACCTAACAGGAACCGCACGCCATATCTCGAAGCCTATGCACTCTGGAAACAGCGTCTCGCCGACATTATAGGACAATAATATCCATTATCTTAATTAATAACAACAAAATGACTGTAAAAGAATATTTTCCCGGTATTGGGAAAATCAAATTCGAGGGTACTGACAGCTACAATCCCCTCGCATACCGCTACTATGACGCCGAGCGTGTCGTTCTCGGCAAACCGATGAAAGAATGG